>Ga0315338_1000200_pt1 | contig 212124 bp, 178 predicted proteins | sample ASW8metaG_FD_204518 | JGI IMG/M metagenome (GOLD analysis project Ga0315338, IMG submission 204518) | Ammonia-oxidizing marine archaeal communities from Monterey Bay, California, United States - ASW #8 | ecosystem: Environmental > Aquatic > Marine > Coastal | place: USA: California | collected...
TCGGCCTCGCTCCCGCGCTCCTCGAGCCTTCCGCTCGCGAGCCGGGCCGGACGGCCGAGCGTATCGACCTCGATCTTCCGCCAGTCGAGGACCGCGTCCGGATCATCGAGCCAGCGGTCGATTCCGGCGTCGCACGCATCGAGGACGCGCGAGTGGTCGTCTCCGGCGGACGTGGCCTCCGCGAGGCGGACAACTTCGACCTGATCCGCGACCTCGCCGCAACGCTCAGCGGGATGGCGGGCGCTTCGCGCGCAATCGTCGACGACGGATGGGCTCCGCCGTCAGAGCAGGTCGGCCTCACCGGCGCCATCGTCACCCCTGATCTGTACGTCGCCGCTGGCATCAGCGGTGCGAGCCAGCACCTCGCTGGTTGCTCGAACTCGCGGGTGATCGTCGCGATCAATACCGACCCTGAAGCGCCGATCTTCCGCTACGCGCACTATGGAATCGTGGACGACTGCCTCGAAGTCCTGCCCGAGCTGATCAGGCTTCGTCGCGAAGCCGGCGCCAGCTGAATGGCGACGCCCGACAGACGAGGTCTCCTGGATCCCTCCACGCTGTCTGACCCCGCCCTGGTCCGGCCCCCCGGGGGCAGCGTTTTCGATTTGCACGCCCATAGCTCCGACCATTCGCGCGATAGTGGCGTGCGCCTTCCCAAGCTCGCGGCACAAGCCGCCGCGCGTGGCCTCGACGGCGTCGTCCTCACCGAGCACAACGCCACGTGGACGGCGACCGAACTCCGCGAGTTGAGCGAACGCCACGAGGTCCGCCTGCTCCCTGGTATGGAGATCGGGACCGACGTCGGACATGTGCTCGTTTACGGCCTCGATCGATTCCGTCCCGAGCTACTCGAGATCGAATCGCTGCGGCGCGTCGTCCGCACCGAGGGCGGCGCGATGGCGCTCGCTCATCCCATGCGACCGTTCCACGGCGAACACGCGGCGCACAGCCGCTACGAGGAGTGGTTCGACGCGATCGAGACGATCAACGGCGATCACGCGGATACCGAGGGCGGTCCGTTCGAGCAGCTGGCCAACCGCCTCCGCCTCGGCGCGATCGGCGGCAGCGATGTCCACAGCGCCCAGGCGGTGGGTCGTGCGGTCACCACCTTCGAGTCGACGATCGAAACCGTCGAGGACCTCGTCGACCAGCTCCGCGCGGCGACCAGCCGCCCTCGAGACCTGCGCCCTCGACGCTCGATCGAGTAGCGCGGCCAGCGCTCCAGGCGTGCTGGGTCCGAACGTCAGATCACGCCCCGCTCGCGAAGCCCGACGAGCTCATCCGCTCCGAGGCCGAGCAGCCGGCCATAGACCTCGTCGTTATGTTCGCCAAGTCCTGGCGCCGGGCGACGAATCGCACCAGGTGTCTCGGTGAGCTTCCACGGGATGCTGTCGTAGATCTGGTCGATCGCGAGCCCAGCCCCGGTTTCCATTCGGGTGTTGGCGGTCCGCAGCGCCGTGAAGTTCTCGTCCACCAGTAGGCTCGGTGGGTCCATCACGGGCGAAGCCGCGACACCCGCTCCTTGCAGCTCCTCTGCCAGCTCGAAGACATCGCGGTTCTTCGTCCAGCCCGCGATCGCGAGGTCGAGTTCGTCTTGGCACCCGAGACGGCCGGTCAGCGTCGAGAACCGCGGATCGAGCAGAGACGGCGCATCGTCGCCGGCTACTGACAGCAGTCCGTCCCACGCGCGTTCTTCGGCCGCCACGAGGGCGATCCAATGGTCCTCTCCCGCGCCCGGATACACCCCATGTGGTGCCATCCCCGGGTAGCGATTGCCCTGCGTCGAGGCCACCCGTCCGTTGAACAGATAGTCGAGGACCGGCTCCGCGATCCGCTGGAGCGTCGCCTCGCCCTGGGCGAGGTCAATGTGCTGCCCCCGGCCCGTCTGCTCGCGGTACTCAAGCGCCGCGAGGATCGCGACGGCTCCGTGCGCCGCCGCCGTCGGATCGAGATCCGCCGTGTCCTCCCGCGGTCGCGGTTCGCCGAGGTACCCCTGCAGACTCTTGATCCCGTAGAGCGCACTCAGCGACGGCCCGTAGGTTGTGAGGTCGCGCCACGGCCCCTCAGTCGCCCCTGTCGCCGACAACGACGCGAGGATGATCCGTGGATTCACCTCGGCCATGGCCTCATACGTCAGGCCCAGCGAGGGCATCACCCGTGGGGCGAAGTTCTCGACCACCACGTCGGACTCGGCAACGAGTCTCAGATAGAGCTCTCGACCCTCCTCAGTCGTGAGGTCGACGGTGATCCCCAGCTTCCCGCGCTCCCAGCCGTGAAACGTGCGCGGGTCTCCGACGGGCACGTCAGCTGCTGCCTGCAGCGGCGACTGCCCCGCCATCGCGATCCCCGACTCGCGGTTCGGCGCTCGAACCTTCAGCACCTCCGCACCGAGGTCAGCGAAGATCTTGGCGAGCAGTGGCCCCGCCCAGACGTGCCCATGATCGAGCACGCGGACCCCGTGCATCGGAAGCACGGAGTGCGAGGAATCTGTGGCCACCGGGGGCTCGCGATCGTGCGTTCGAGGCCTCCAGTCGGCCTCGACTTCATCGTCGTGCTCGCCCAGCAGCGGCGCCGGGCGCTCGAGCTGCCAGGGCGTCTCGCTGAGCCGATATGGGGCGCCCAGCGTGCGGTGTGCGCCGGCCTCGGGGTGTTCGACCTCCTGCCAGAACTCGCGGCTCTCCAGGTGCCCCGCACTCGCGATCTCATCGATCGTGTGCACCGGCTGGAAGGGCAAGCGATGTTCGGCAAACAGCTCAGTCAACTCGGCCTTGCTGCGCTCCGCCATCCAGGGGTGCCAGAAGGCGTCGATCTCACCCGCCCACTGGAAGGTCAGCCAGCGGTTCTGTAGCCGCTCGTCTTCTGCCCAGCTCGGGTCGCCCATCAACGAGATGAATCGGCGCCAGTGGTCGTCGACCATCGTGATCACCTCGAAGAAGCCGTCCGCGGCGGGAACCACCTGCCATGGGTAGAAGCCGGGGTTGTGGAACCCGCTGCGCTGGCGGCTCTGCCCCGTGAAGACGAACGGCGCAAGCCCTGAGCCGCCGACGATGCTCCCGAGGACCTCGGTGATCGAGAGCCACGCATGCTGGCCCCGGCCAGTGACGCGCCGCGCGCGGAGCGCGGCGAACGCGCTGATCGCCGCATGCAGGCCGCCCTGGAAGTCCGCGGCACAATAGGGCAACCACAACGGTTCACGGCCCGGATCGCCGATCCGGTGCATCCCGCCGGAGGCTGCCATCGTGACGAGTGCGCTGCCGTGCCAGTCCCGCCGAGGCGTGTCGTACCCAAACGGCGTGATCGACACCATCACGAGCCCAGGCGCGTTGGCGCTCAGCGCGGCATGTGAGAGTCCCAGCGCTTCCAGCCGCGTCGGCGGGAGGTTGTGCAGGACGACGTCGGCGTGGCGCGCGAGTTGGACGATCCGCTCGCGGCCCTCGGGACGGCCGAGGTCGGCGACGACGCTGCGCTTGTTCGCGTTCAGAAAAAGGTGGAGCGCGCCGGATTCTCGGTTCGGCTCGTCGTTCCGGAACGGGCCGTGCCCTCGGACGCTGTCGCCTTCCGGCGGCTCAACCTTGACGACATCGGCGCCGAGATCGGCCAGCAGCTTCGCGCCATAGGCGGCCGAGATGAAGTCCCCGAGTTCGAGGACGCGCAACCCCGCGAGCGCGCGCTCGGCCATCGTCGCGCTCAGCCTAGCTGTCGGTGAAGTGCGGCTTGCGCTTCTCCGAGAAGGCGGTCGGTCCCTCCACGGAGTCCTCCATGCCGACCAGGTTCTGCTCGAGCGCACGGCCGTAGGCGTCGGCCTGCATCGGCTCCAAGTAGTAGCCGCGGTAGAGCGCCTCTTTGTTGTTCCGGACCGCACGCGGCGCCATCAACAGCGCCCGCTGGGCGTAGTCCATCGCCGTGTCCATCAGCTCCTCGGCGGGTACGACGCGCTGCGCCCAGCCAATCTGATGGCAGCGCTCCGCCGTGTACTGGGTGTCGCCCCAGAGGATCAGCTCCAACGCGGATCCGAGGCCGATCTGCCGAGTGACCGGAATCATCCAACCCGCGCCACCCATGTTCCAACGCACCTCGGCGATGCCGACGCGGGCATGGTCGGCCATGATCCGGATGTCGCACTGCATCGCGTACATGAAGCCGCCGGCCACCGCGAAGCCGTTTACCGCGGCGATCGTGGGCTTCCAGAGGTTCATCCCCTCCGCCAACGGCACGATGTTCTTCGTCGTCCGCGGCGCGCGGTAACCACTCGATGCACCGCCCTCGGAGGCCTGTCGCGACTCCGAGGTCGCGATCAGGTCAGCGCCCGCGCAGAACGAGCGCTCGCCGGCCCCGGTCAGGATCGCGACCCGCGCCGTAGGATCGTCCCGGAAGTCAGCGAACGCGTCGTACAGCGCTTCGCCGAGCCCGTCGCCGATCGAGTTCATGCGGTGCGGTCGATTCATCGTGATGACGTGGATCTGGCCGTCTTCGTGCTTGTCGACCTTCACCACCGGGCCGAAGGTCGACTGCGGGGTGTCCCGGTCGTGCTTTTCAGGGTCGTAAGTCTCGTACTCGCTGGTCACTGGAGCCCCCTACCCGGCCGCGCGATGCGGACCAGGACGCGTCGGCGAAATAACGTGCGCAATGTACCCCACCGCCGGCGGCCGCCTCGAATTCGCCCCCTCGATCGGCCACGACTAGCTCGGTGTTGGCGCAACGACCACTTCAGCTCAGGTCGACCGACCACGCGGCCTGCCACGTGTAATCGCGCGACCGAAGATCGCCGGCGAATGGGGACGCCTTGTCCGATACCGCGATTTCCCCGAGGCCAACCGCGCCAAGGGTGACGATGTTTGCGGAGCGCATCGGGCGATCGCTAGTTGATCGCGACCAGCTCGATCTCAAACGTGAGGGCCTGGCCGGCGAGCAGGTGGTTCGCGTCGGCGACGACGGTCGCATCGGTGATCTCAGTGACCACCGCTGGTCGGTCATTGTCCAGCAGCAGCTGATCGCCAACCCGGAGTCGGTCCGGCGCACCGCTGGCTGGCAGATTGAATACCAGTGATTCGTCGCGCTGCCCGTAGGCGTCCTCGGCCTCCAGGCGCAGCGTCACCTTCTCGCCGACCGCCAGCTGGCTCACGGCCTCCTCGAACCCCGGGATTACCTCGCCCGAGCCGACCACGAACTCCAGGGGATCCCGTCCTTCCGAGGAGTCGAATTCCTTCCCAGTGTCCAATGACCCGCGGTAATGCACTGAGACGCGATCCCCGGCGTTAATCATGCGTTTACTCCCGCAGCATCCGGCATGTCCGTCCCCCGACTCACCGGGCCCGGCGGCAACACTGGCGCCGGATGCACGGAGCTTCGACGGGCCGCGTCACGGTAGCACGCTGCCGAGGGCGCCCGTGACGCACGAGTCGGGTGCAAAGAACAGCCCCCTATACGCCACGCTCCAGCGCAGACGCGCGCGTTGGTGCACCGGTGCAGCGGCTCGCACACGATCAGATCGCCGCATCCTCCCGCCTCGCTAGCTACATTGACCTGTGACCACAGAGGAAGCCCTGTTGCAGTCGCCTTGACGGCTGTCCCGGAGCGAGAACGATTGGGCCGACGCAGCAATGCGAGGCGGGAGCGGGTGGCAGAACTGAGCAAGGCCCTCACCGTCCGAGTGTCCGGCTCCGGCCGGGACGTCGGTAAGACGATGCTGGCGACGCGGCTGATTTCGTGGCTGTCGGACCGCGGACACCGAGTGGCGGCCGTGAAGCGGACGCACCACGCGCTGCCACCGGACCGAGCCGGTTCGGACACGGACTTGATGGCCGAGGCCGGTGCAACTCGTGTGTCGTTCGTCGGACCTGACGGCGTGCTGGAGCGCTCACGACCTGCACCGCTCGAGGACGTGGTGGCTCGGCTGAGCGCGGATGCCGATCTGATCGTTATCGAAGGATTCCGGTCGGAATCACTCGACGTGCAGCTCCACCTGGTCGGCGAGCCGCCGGCGCGGGTCACCATCGGTACGAGCGGCCGCTCGTTGGTCCGGACGGTCTCGGCGGATGATGTAGGGACAATCGGCGAGTTCATCGAGAGCGAACTGGCGCGAAGGGCATGACCGAGGATTCCGCGTGAAGTGAGCCGGCGACGACTCGCTCTCGCTACCGCAGGACAGGTGCCGTGCCCGTCACGACGGCATTCTCCATGCTGGCCAACGCCCTCGAGATCCCTCGTGGTCATTCGAGCCACGGCTGCTCGCGACGGAGCCGGTACTCAGTCGCGATCTGCGCGATCTTCGAGCGGCTGTGGACATTGAGCTCTGAGAAGATGCGCGACACACGGTTCCTGATCGTCTTCTCACTCAACGACAGCTGCTCGGCGATCTCGCGGTTCGAGAGCCCGTCGGCAATCAGCCGCACGATCTCATTCTCCTGCTGACTGAGCGCCGCGAACGGTTCGCTCGATGGATCCGGTCCTCCGTCTTCGAGCAATCGATCGAGGATCGCCGCCGTCAGCTTCGGGTCGAGCAGTGAGCCCCCGTCGGCGACAGTCAGGATCGCGTCGTGTAGCTCGCGGGCATCGAGGCCCTTGAGGATGTAGCCGGCAGCACCCGCCATGACGGCCGCGTAGAGCGCGTCCTCGTCTGCGTATGCGGTGAGGATCGCGACCTTGCTGTTCGGCGCCGCCTCGCGGATCTGACGGCAAGCTTCGACCCCGGAACCGTCTGGTAGACGGAGATCCATGAGCGTGACGTCCGGCTTGAGGCGGATCACTTCGGCCACTCCCTGACTGACCGTCCCCGCCTCACCCACCACGACGATGTCGCCGGCATCCTCGAGGACCGCCTTGAGCCCGCGTCGAACGATCTCGTGGTCGTCGACCAGGAGCACACGAACCTGGCGCTCAGCCATCGCTCGCTTCCCGTCGATTCGACACGCAGTGGCGCTTCACGTGTTCCTGGCATCCGCCGGTCAGGGATTCTGGTATTCGGCCCGGGGCCCGAGGTAGTACCACCAATTCAAGGCCAGGCAGACGGCATAGAACCCGGCGAACGCGAACAAAGCGATCTCCGGGGTCGCTCGGTTGATTTGCTCCCCGAACTCCTGTGGCACGACGAAGGCGCCGTACGCCGCGACCGCCGACGTCCAGCCGAGTACCGGCCCCGCCTGCTCCTGGTTGAACACGATCGCGATCGTCCGGAACGTCGATCCGTTGCCAACGCCGCTGGCCGCGAACAGCACGAGGAACAGCAAGAAGAACGGGAGGAAGAAGTCCTCGGGCGTCTCGGACTGGTAGGCCTCGCGCATGAAATAGGCGACGCCCAGCGCGCTGATCACCATCGTCAGAGCAACGTACTGGGTGACCCGCGCCCCGCCGACCTTGTCGGCGATCCAGCCACCAACCGGGCGGATGAACGCGCCAATGAAGGGTCCCATCCAGGCGAAGGTGAGTGCCGAGGGACCGTTCGGGTTCACCGTGTCGTGCGTCAGAACGCCGTCCACCTCGATGTGCTGGAACCCGAAGATGACCTTGATCGCCAGCGCGAATCCAGCTGAGTAGCCAATGAAACTCCCGAACGTCATCGTGTAGATGACGCTCATCACCCAGGTGTGTTTGTTTCCAAAGATCTGGAACTGGCGATCAAGGTTCGACTTGAGATCGCCGCGCAACAGCTTCAACAGCATCACCGTGCCGAAGATGACCAGGCCGAGCACCGGGTACTTCGCCCACGACCATCCGAGGCCCGTCGGCTCCGGCAGGATGATGAACAGACCGATCACCGCCGGGATGAACGCCAGCCCCAGCATGCCGCTGATTTTCGCGAACGCCCCGAGTGGCGAGCCGATGCTCGGCGACACATGCTCGGCTCGGATGTTGTCCATCAGGAACCAGCCGAGGAAGGCGAGCGGGATCAGCAGCACGAGCCAGACGAAGCCGGCGTTGTGAATCCACGTCTCGGTACCCGCATCGATCGTCCCGATCAAGGTTCCCGAGTTCTTCTCGAGGATCAGGGAGCCACCGCCGAAGATTCCGGTGGTCATCACGAGCGGGATCAGGACCTGCATCGTCGTGACGCCGGCATTGCCGAGGCCAGCGTTCAGACCGAGTGACAGACCCTGCATCCGCTTCGGGTAGAAGAAGCTGATATTCGACATCGACGAGGCGAAGTTGCCGCCGCCAAAACCCGACAGCAGCGCCATCAGCTGGAACACCCAGAGCGGCGTGTCCTGATCGAGCAGGGCAAGACCGGTACCGACGGACGGGATCATCAGCAGCGCAGTCGTGAAGAAGATCGTGTTCCGACCGCCGGCGATCCGGATCAGGAAGCTGCTCGGGATGCGGAGCGTGGCTCCGGTCAGGCCCGCGATCGCGGAGAGGGTGAACAGCTCTGAGTTCGTGAACGGGAAGCCCAGATTGAGCATCTGGACCGTGATGATGCTCCAGTAGAGCCAGATCGCGAATCCACAGAGCAGGCTTGGAATCGAAATCCACAGGTTGCGAGTGGCGACCCGCTTCCCGGTCGATTCCCAGAACTCTTCGTCCTCAACATCCCACTCTTGGATCTCGGCCATCTCATCCTCTTCTCAGCGGGCCGCTCGCCTCCCAGGCGGCCGCTGTTCAGGTCCCTTATCCGCCGGCCACCTCGACGCTCTCGTACTCCTCCGCGAACGACCCTTCCGGGTTCTTGAGGAACAGCGCGCAGAAGATGACGCTGAACGCCGCGCCCGCGGCGAGGATCAGGAAGAACGTCTTGTCCGAGACCAGCGACAGAATGACGAGGTAGGTGACTGCCCCCACGTTGCCGTAGGCGCCCGCCATGCCCGCGACCTGTCCGGTCTGCGCGCGGCTCACCATCGGGATGATCGCGAACGTCGCGCCTTCCGCCCCCTGCACGAACATCGAGGTCATGATCGTCAGCAACACCGCTATCCACAGCGGCCACGAACTGCCGATGAACGCCATCAAGAAGAAGCCGGCAGCGATCCCGACCATGTAGCCGACCATCACCCACTTGCGGTTCGTCAGCGAGTCCGAAATCAGCCCGCCCAGCGGCCGCGCCACGAGGTTCACGAACGCGAATGACGAGGCGACCAGCCCGGCCTTCTCCGGCGAGAGGGTGAAGGTGCCTTCGAAGAACGCCGGCAGCATCGAGACGATCGCCAGCTCGGCGCCGAAGTTCGCGAAGTAGGTCGTGTTCAGCGCCGCCACGCTCAAGAACGAGTACTGGTCGGCCTTGGGGACGCCCGCCGCCAGGTGCGGCAGGTTCACCTGCAGGGTCTTCACCACATGGGCCACGTAGATCAAGCCCAGCCCGCCGTAGATCAACCAGAGCAGTGTCTGGGAGATCACCGGGTCACCGTCGATATCGATGCGCGCAACGCGCCAGGCCAGCAGCCCGAGGGCGCCCATGATCGGCAGCGACCAGACCAGGTACTGCGCGACGTCCACCTTCGTCGACATCGTCATCGGACCGACCTTCGAGGTACCGACGAACTCGGTGCCCTCAGGAACGTCTCTGACGACGAAGAAATAGATGAACCCGTAGACGAAGGAGACGGTGCCGTTGGCCGCCATCGCAAAGCGCCAGCCGTCCTCGTACGAGCCGAATACCCACAGCGCGACCCAGGGGAGAGTCATCGCGGCCCAGGCGGAACCGAAGTTCCCCCAGCCGGCGTACAGGCCCTCGGCCCGGCCGATCATCGAGGGCGGGAACCACTGGCTGATCATCCGAATGCCGATGACGAAGCCGGCACCGATGATGCTGAGCAGCAGTCGGGCGACCAGCAGCTGCATGAAGCTGTTGCCGAAGGCGAACGCGAACGTCGGGAACGCCATCACGATCAGCAGCGCCGAGAACACTCGCCGGGGCCCGAACCGATCGAGCAGTGCGCCGATGAAGACGCGCGCTGGGATGGTCAGCGCAACGTTGGCGATCGCGAAGACCTTGATGTGGTCCTTCGTCAACCAGCCGCCGTTGTCCTCGCCGATGTTGTCCAACATCGTGGTCGCCAGCGGCGCCATGTTGAACCAGACGTAGAACGTGATGAAGAAGGCGATCCACGTGAAGTGCATCACGCGGATGCGCTCTTGCTGGAAATCGAAGATCTCGCCCGAGCCTGCTGGCATGCGATCGCGCATGGCCTGAGCTCCTCTCGCTCCTACGTCTGTTGGTGCCGCATCACGATCTCGCCGCTGCCGGCGAGATCGCTATGCGCGGCGTTGGTCGCGGTACCACACCACCACTTGGTATGGCCGCCAGAGATAGGTCACGGGGACGGTGATCATGTGGACCAGGCGTGTGAACGGGAACAGCGCGATGAGCATGAAGCCACCCAGCATGTGGAGCTTCACCAGCCAGGGCAGCGACGTCACGAATTGCGTCTCGGGGTCCAGTCGAGCCAGCGATTGCAGCCACGGCACGGCCGTGTGCAGGTACCAGTCCGAGCCCCAGCGGTAGAAGATCGCCACCCAGAAACCGAGCGCGACCTGCGCCAACAGCACCACCAGCAACGCCCAGTCCATCGGCGAGGTCACCACCGAGAGCCGATGCGTGTAGAACCGCCGAGCGAACAACAGCCCGAGGCTCAGCAACGCGGCGAGCGCCAGCGAAAGTCCGATCACCTCGAGGACGTAGAGACGCGCGGGAGCCGCGATGATCTCCTGCCAGACGCCAGGAATCAGTAGTGCCAGTAGGTGAGCTAGCAGGATCACCAGGATGCCGAAGTGCCAGGGCACGGAGCCCCAGAACAGTGCACGAGACTCCAAAAACTGGGAGGAGTAGCTCGAGTAGGAGAAGCGGTCAGTGAAGTAGCGGTAGAAGGTGACAACCACCGCCAGCACGATCGCCACGTATGGAAACACCGCAAACAACATCACGTCATCCATGGACGGGCTCCTCTCGGGCAGGCTCAACCGGCGCGACCCGAGGCTCCGCGGCGTATGGTCGCAGGACCAGCCACAGTGCCTCGATCACGTGCCAGTAGGGGTCGGTTACCGGCGTCGGCTGGGTTTCGTCCGGCTCGACGTCGGTCGTGAGCGTCTCCAGGGCTGGGATCAGCCCTTCTTGCATGATTTGGCGGATCACCGCCTGGTTCGTGCCGACCGAGAAAAAGCGGAGCATCTCCGAGATGCGGTCCGGCAGTTCGACCGGGTCGGGCTCATAGCCCCCCAGCCGGTACAGCTCCTTCAAGCCGACGAGCAGCGCGCTGCGCTCGTATGTCTCACCGAAGAGCTGGTATCCGATGTAGGGGTGAAGGTCCGAGTCCAGATCGAACAAGGCGGTGTAGGCCTCCTCCAATCGACCCAGCGGGATGCCCTCGGCGAAGTCTCCGAAGCGGCCCATCAACTCCGAGGCCGCCGGGAGCTCGACCGCGAGCAGCCCCTCGCACTCGCGCACGTCCGACGTGACGTCTCCGCGCGGGTACTCGAGGATGTTCGCGAACAACCCGAGGACGCGTCGATCAGGCAGACGGTCCACGGCTAGAACCTCCGCCGCGGTGCGATCACCGGACCGAAGCCAGCTTCGCGCTTGTGGCGCATCGCATCCGGCTCCTGGGTCTCCACGGCCATCTCACGAGACATCGGCGGAACCTGGAACCGCTGGTCGAAGGTCGGCAGCGCGGTGAGCTTGTGGATCGCCTCGGCTTCGGCGGCACTCATGGCGGCCTGGGAGAGCGCCGCGGCGCCCTCCTCAGCGGTCACGTCGCCGACCGTCTGCTGCCGCATGTGGATGCGGACGCCGATCAGCTTGCGGTAGACCGCTTCGATGTCCGGCACGTTGCCTGCCGTGAAGAGGCTCGCGAGGTACTGCATCGGCAGGCGGGCGTTCTCGAGCGAGGTGAGCAACGGGGCCAGCCCCTCTGTTCCGGGTGCCGATTCGTCGCTCGTCGTGCCGTCCACCTCGTATTGGCCGTCGCGGGTGCCCGCGAGCACGGGCAGCATCGGCGGCACATAGAAGAGCATCGGCATGGTGCGGAACTCGGGGTGGAGCGGCAGCGCGAGCTCCCACTCCTTGACGAACTTGTAGACCGGCGACCGCTGTGCGGATTCGATCATCCCGATGCTGATGCCGTTCGCCTTGGCGCCGGCGATCACCGCGGGATCGTTCGGGTCCTGGATCATCTCTCGCTGCGCGCGGACGAGTTCGTGGTCGTCAGCGCCGATTGCTGTCTCGATCTGATCGGCGTCGTAGAGCAGCACGCCGAGGTAGCGAATCCGACCGACGCAGGACTGGAAGCAGGCGGGCGGTTGACCGCTCTCCAGTCGGGGGAAGCAGAGAATGCACTTCTCGGACTTGCCGGTGCCCCAGTTGAAGTAGGTCTTCTTGTACGGGCAGGCGGAGACGCACATGCGCCACGCGCGGCACTTGTCCTGGTTGATCAGGACGATGCCGTCTTCGCCCCGCTTGTAGGCGGCACCGCTGGGGCAGGCGCCGACGCAACCGGGGTTGAGGCAGTGGTTGCAGATGCGGGGCAGGTAGAAGAACACGACCCGCTCGATGTCGGACATCTGCTGGCGCTGGACCTCGGTCAGATTCTCGAGGTTCACGTCGTTGGCGGCGTAGACCGGCGAGCCACCGAGGTCGTCATCCCAGTTGGGACCCGATTCGATCTCCATGTAGTCGCCGGTGATGAGCGAGACGGCACGGGCCGTCGGCTGGTCGTCGCCCTCGGGCGCGGTGAACAGGTGCTCGTACTCGTACGTCCACGGCTCGTAGTAGTCGTCGAGCGTGGGCAGGTTCGGGTTGTGGAACAGGTTGGCGAGGGTGGCGAGTTTCCCCTGAAGCTTCAGGCGCACCTTGCCGTTGGGCTTCTTCTCGAAGCCGCCCTTGTACTTCTCCTGGTCCTCCCACTTCGTCGGGAAGCCGGTGCCCGGCTTCGTCTCAACGTTGTTCCACCACTGGTACTCCGCGCCTTCGCGATCCGTCCAGATGTTTTTGCAGGCGATGCTGCAGGTGTGGCATCCGATGCACTTATCGAGGTGAAAGACCATCGATACTTGAGCTCGAATATCCATGAGTTGCTCCTCAGCCGGCCGCCTGCCAGCGCTGTCCTTGGTGGGTCGTGCTCAGCGCGTCACCATTCCAACTTGTCCAGCTTTCGGATCACCGTGTACGTGTCGCGGGTGAAGACCCCGATCGGGCCCCAGTAATTGAACATGTAGGTGAACTGCGCATATCCGCCCGCGACCTGGACCGGGTTGATCCGCGTTCGGGTCAGGCTGTTGTGCCCGCCCGCGCGCTTGCCGCCCCGGACCTGCGACTTCGGCACGTAAATCGTCCGCTCCACCGCGTGGTAGTAGAGGCAGGTGCCGGGCTGCACGCGCGCACTGACGTTCGCGCGGGTCACGACGACGCCGTTGTCGTTGTAGACCTCCACCCAGTCGTTATCGACGAGGCCGATCCGCTCGGCGTCCTTGTCGTTGATCCAGACCGGGTCCATGCCCCGCGAGAGCGTGAGCATGCGGTGGTTGTCCTTGTACGTGGAGTGGATGTTCCACTTCCCGTGCGGCGTGATGTAGTTCAGCACCAGGCTCTTGTCGTCGACCGGACTCTCGACGATGTCGCCGGTCAGTCGCGGGTCCAACTTCGGCTTGTACGTGGGGAACTGCTCGCCGAAGTCGAGGTACCAAGGGTGGTCGACGTAGAGGTGCTGACGACCACTCAGCGTGCGCCAGGGGATCAGGCGTTCAATGTTCAGCACCCAGGCCGTGTATGGCCGCCCGTCGTTGACGTCGCCAGTCCAGCACGGGCTGATCAGCGTCCGCCGCGGCTGCCGCGTCAGATCGGCGAAGGTCATCCGCACGTCGCGGACGTTCTCCGCCAGATCGGCCAGCGGCAGTCCGACCTTCTCTTCTTCGTGTTTGAACGCGTCGTAGGCGATCTGCCCGTTCGTCTCGGGTGCGAGCTTCAGCAGCACGTTCGCCGTATCGAGCGTGTCCTCGAGCGACGGGTACTTCACACCGTCCCACTCGACGACGCGCGCGCGCTTCGGGTCCGGCGGTCCGTCGACCGGGCCCTCGAGCAGCTCGTCGTAGAACTTCTCGATCGGGACCTGGACGCCGTTGCCGTTCACGCCGTTCTCGCGCGCGGCACGCCCGAGCGAGATGAACTTGTTGTAGATCTGCGAGTAGTCGCGCTCGATCATCCGCAGGTGCGGCATCGTCTTGCCGGGCACCGGCTCGCACTCACCCTCGGCCCAGTCGAGGACCTCGGTCTGACCGAGCTCATCGGGCGTGTCGTGCATGAGCGGGATGGCGACGACGTCCTTCACCGGCTCGGGGAACGCCTGCGGAGCCATCTCGCTGACCGTCTTGGCGATCTCCTTGAAGATGTCCCAGTCGCTCCGCGCCTCCCACACGGGCGGCACGGCCGCACCGAGCGGGTGGACGAAGGAGTGCAGGTCGGTGGTGTTGAGGTCGTTCTTCTCGTACCACATGGCCGTGGGCAGCACGACGTCTGAGTAGAGCGCGGTCGAGTCCATGCGGAAGTTGATGTCGACGACGAGGTCCATCTTGCCCTGTGGCGCTTTGTCGTGAACCTTGACGGTCTTGACCGCACCCTTGGCCTTGTTCTCGTCGGCGGTGAGGTTGTCGTGGGTGCCGAGGTAGTGCTTGAGGAAGAACTCCGACCCCTTGGCGCTTGACTGGATCGCGTTGCCGCGCCAGATCAACCACACGCGCGGCCAGTTCTCCTCTGCGTCCGGATCGTTCACCGCGAAGTCGGTCTGTTTCGTCTTCAGCTTCTCGACGATGTTCCCGACGATCGCCGCATCGTCCGAGGCGCCCTCTGACTGTGCCTCGGCGACCACGTCGATCGGGTTCTTGTTGAACTGCGGGTAGTAGGGCATCCAGCCCATCCGCACGGACTTCGCCTCGATGTCCATCGCGTGGCCCTTGGCCCAGCGCGGGTCGGGCGGGGTCGCGGCGTACTCGTCGAAGTCGCCTTCGTAGCGCCACTGATCGCTGTTGACGTAGTGCCACGTCGGGGACTGCTGGCGTCGGGCCGGCACGCCCCAGTCGGCGGCGAAGGCCATCGACGACCATGGGGCGACCAGCGTCAGCTTCTCCTGGCCCACGTAGTGGTTGAGGCCGCCGCCGTTGACGCCGGCGCAGCCGCAGAGAATCAGTGCGGTGATCGGGCCGCGGTAGCTGAGGTTGTTGTTGTACCAGTGGTTCAGGCTCGCGCCGGTGATCACCATCGACTTGCCCTTGGTCACCTCGGCGTTCGAGGCGAACTCGCGGGCGAGCCGCAGCACGGTGTCCTTGCCGATGCCGGTGTACTGCTCCTGCCAGGCAGGCGTGTACGCCGATACATCGTCGTAGTCGGTCGGGAAGTCGCCGGGCAGGCCGCGGTCGACCCCGAAGTGGGACACCATCAGGTCGAAGGCGGTCGCAACGGTGATCTCGCCGTCAATAGTCTGGAGCTTCCGGACGGGCACGCCTCGGAGGTACGTCTTCTCGTCGGCGAACTCGTAGTACTGGACCTGGATCACGTCGTCGTGCTGATCGATGAAGGTCAGCTCCGGGTCGAGCGGCGTGTCGTCGACGCCGTCCTCCATCTTCAGGTTCCACTTGCCGCCCTCTTCGCCCCAGCGGAAGCCCACCGCGCCCTTCGGCATCCGTGGCTGGTCGCTGGTGCGATCGAAGACGGAGAGCTTCCAGTCGCCGTTCTCCTCGTTCTGGTAGCGCTCGAAGCGGTTCGCGCGGACCAGCTGGCCGGGCTTGAACGAGTCACCGTCTGGCTTCATCTCGACGAGGTAGGACTGGTCGGTGTACTGCTTCACGTAGTCCCAGAAGTACGGGACCTGTCGATCGACGTAGTACTCCTTGAGAATGACGTGGTTCACCGCCATCCACAGCGCGGTGTCCTGGCCGGCCTTCACCGGGATCCACCAGTCGGAGTACTTCGCAACCTGGCTGAAGTCCGGCGAGATGACGACGAACTTGGAGCCCTCTTGTCGGGCCTCGGAGATGAAGTGGACATCGGGCGTCCGCGTCATGTTGAGGTTGGCGGCGACGGAGACGATGTACTTCGAGTTGTACCAGTCGGCACTCTCGCACACGTCGGTCTGGTCGCCCCACGTCTCCGGGAACGCATTCGGCAGGTCGGCGTACCAGTCGTAGAAGCTCATGCTCGCCCCGCCGAAGAGCTGGAGGAAGCGCGAGCCGGCCGCGTAGGAGTTGTAGGACATCGCAGGGATCGGCGAGAAGCCGAATACCCGGTCCGGGCCCCACTTCTTCGCGGTGTAGAGCTGAGCCGCGGCGGTCAGTTCGAGTACTTCGTCCCAGCTCGAGCGGCGGAACCCGCCCTTGCCGCGCACGCGCTGGTAGCGCTCGCGCTTCGCCTCGTCCTCGACGATCGAGCCCCAGGCTTCCACCGCGTTCTCGGTCTTCGACCGAGCTTCGCGCCAGAAATCCAGCAGTGGGCCTCGGACGTACGGGTACTTCACGCGGATCGGGCTGTAGACGTACCAGGAGGCGGAGATGCCGCGCTGGCAACCGCGGGGTTCATACGGTGGGAGGTTCTCGTTCAGCAGCGGGTAATCAACCTGCTGCATCTCCCAGGTAATGATGCCGTCTTTGCTGTAGACCGCCCAGGAACAGCCGCCCGTGCAGTTCACCCCGTGGGTGCTGCGGGTGACGTTGTCGTGCTGCCAGCGGTTGCGGTAGAACTCTTCCCACTCGCGAGACTTCGGGTCGATGAGATCCTGGATCCAGCCCATGTTCGTTACCTTCCGAACGTCCCGAAGCGCTCTCGGCTTCTCTACTTCCGACCGTTGACCATCGGTCCGCGCACGCCTGCCAGGCGACGGCGCCAAATCAGGTGTGCCGCCAACGCGATGAGACCGGCACCGACCGCGGAGAGTCCGGCGAGTTGCCAGATCACCACCCCGGTCCGCTCCGTGATGTCGGTGGACCGGAAGAACGCCAGCAGGTCAGCCTGCTCGGCCTCTGTTAGCTCCTGGTCGGTGAAAATCGGCTGCATCGTGCCGGTCTGGGGCCAGGTGATCATCGCGTCACCGAGGCGGTCATACGACGACGTCAGGTCCGGACCGAGGTTGCCGCCGCCATCGAAGCCGCCGATGCCGGCAACGCTGTGGCAGGCTCGGCAAGACGGAGCACCGTTCTCGAAGGTGCGGGCGCCGGTGAAGAGGTTGCGGCCGGCGTCGGCGTCACCGTCGCCCGGCTCAGCGATCGGCGCTGCGGTGGTCGGAACGGGAGCCGCCCCCCCGTCCAGCTCCTCGAAGTAGACGATGAGCGCCTCAACGTCGGCCTCCGACAGGCCGAGCGCCGGCATCGGGACGCCGTTGAACTGCTCCAGCAGGTCAGTGGCGATCGGATCGCCGTCGGAGATCATAGCCGGCGGATCGATCATCCACCGCGCGAGCCAGTCGCGCTCGCGGCGGGTCGTCACGCCCTCGAGGTCGGGGCCGATACCATCGCCGCCACCGATCGTGTGGCAAGTCGCGCACTGCGCTTGGAAGACGGCCTCGGCATCCTGAGGTGGCCCGACGGCGAACTCGTGGAGTGGGGCCTCGGAGGCTCCGATCGCCAGCCGCGGCCCGAAGGCCAGGGCGGCGAGCACAAGAAGAAACACGACCGGAAGGCTTCGCTTCCAGCCGCTGGCGTTGGTTCGCGATGTCATCGGTGTGCTCCCTTTGCAGGGATTCCGATGTTCCGACTTCGCGCCTCACTCGGAACATCGAGCAATCACAAGGATGATTTGCCTGATCGGGACATTGGTCCTAGTGACCAATGTCCCGACTCTTCGGGGCTTTGGACCGGGAATCGTGCGTCAAATCACGAACAACGACGCAAGGCGCCGAATCGCAGGCTGAAAGAGCAGACGCGGCTTCGGGGGGCGTACGGTCAGCAGTCGAAAAGAAGAGCTAGTGGGAGCCCTCGATGGGCCCGTGCGGCTCTCCGGGCGGATGTTCGTGGGTGTGCTCATGCCCCTCGTCGGGCTGCACCCACATCTCGCGGTGCTGCGACACACTTTCGACGAGGAGCTTGAGCGCGTCGGCCGACATCTCGTCCATGCCGATCCAGTCCTGCTCGGAGACGCCGAGTTCGGCCAAGCGCTCAATCAACCCTTCCCGCTCGCCGACCATGCGTACCTCCGCTGCTAGGGGATTCGCGGCATCAGCCTACGCCCGAACCAACGAGGCTGACCAGCTACGAAATGTGCGAAGCCAATCACCGCCTGCCGATCGGCGCCAGACATTCGACACGACCGATCAGGGCCACTGGGCGCGGGCGCCCAGTGGCGTCGGCATGATTGGCACCGACTCCGCGATCACTCCTGCCTCGGCGTCGGCATCCTGATGGAGCCTCCTCATAAACTGAACAAGGTCAGCCGCGAAGCTCTTCGAGTTCGGCTTCGAGTTCTCGCACGCGCCGCCGCTCCGCGCGGTCAGCTGTGAAGCGCTCGGTGATGTCTCGCACCATCGCCAGGGCTCCAACCACCTCGCCACCCTCCGCGTGGGCGATCGAGAAACTGAGTTCGACGTAGATCTGCTCGCCGTCGGAGCGAGCCGCGCGGGTCGGGAGTGCCTGTCCGGCGTACTTCGACACGCCCTCGGCGACGGCGCGCTCGTAGCCAGCCCAGTGCGCCTCCCTGAACTGCTCCGGGACGATCAGGTCGAGGTTCTGGCCCACGGCCTCGGCGGCCGAGTGGCCAAAGATGCGCTCCGCGGCCGCGTTCCAACTGCGAACGACCCCGGCGCGATCCGCGAAGATGAGGGCGTCGGGCGCCTGTTCAATGATCGCGTCCGCCCTCATCGCGGTTCCCTGATCATCGCTCACCTGGAGCCTCCCGTTCCTGGCTATCGGGCCGATCAAACTGAGTCAACGCTCATCGAGCGGGAATAGCAGCGTCCGAAGGTCCCGTGTCTCCGGGCCGTCTCGGTTAGTTCAACGGAGCCTCGGCTCTCGCCGGGCGACAAGTGCTGGGAGATGCAGGAACGGAAAGTTCGAGGTGTGGTGAATCGGGACGAAGGCGGTCTACTGAGTCCCGCCTCGGTCCTCGCCCGGCCTTCTGCTCGAAGGACGCGCGAGGTAGACAGTCATGGTCGCTGTCGCCCGGTGCGACGTACGCACCGGATTTCCGGTTCCACGCGTGCGAGCCGTCGCGACGTGCTCCAGCCGTCTTACTCGAGGGTGTCCCGACGCTGGATCTCTGGATAGACGATCTCGCGTGCGCGGCGGAGGTGTGCAGCGTCGTCAATCTCGGCCCAGGCAAGGCCATTCACCCTATGCACGCGGACGTCCGTGTCGCGGGCGACGCCCACCAGGGCGTCCTCGTAGTCGAGGTCGAGCGTGCGGTCGAATGCGTCTTCAGCCAGGCGGCACATCGCCGAGTAGGCCACTACAGAGACGCGGCTGATGCCGACCAACTCGGCGTCCACCCGGGACAAGGCGAGGCGATCTTTCGACATCGCCACGAGATTCGAGGACCGATCGGCCTCGATGTACACCTCGTCGCCGGAGCCGGTGAGATCACTCGCCAGGATCACGTTGTCCTCATCGGCCTCGGTCAACGCGGTCAGCGCAGCGCGCTCGTAGATGATGTCGGATTCGAGCAAGAGGAACCCGTGCGCGAGCACGTCGCGGAGCTGGTATAGCGTGTACATGCTTCCAGAGTTCGCGAACTCTCGGTTCCTCACGCAGCTCACCTGTGCGTACTGGTCGGCGAGTTGTTCGTAGTACGCAGCGCCGTACCCGGTGCCAATGATGATCTGCGAGATGCCGCAGTCGATCAGCTTCTCGATCGACTCCTGAACGATTGGGCGGTGACCGAGAGTCAGGAACCCCTTCGGCATGCCCTCTGCGAGAGAACCGAGCCGAGTTCCCCGTCCAGCAGCAAGAATGGCCGCGCTCTTGATCATCGATCGCGCCGCGTCCCACCAGGCCCGGCCATCTGAGCAGCACGAGTGCAGCCCAGATGACCGAGCTGGGAGCAGGTGCTAGGTGACCGGCGAGGGAGGCTCGGCCGCGGGCAGCCAGGCCGAGGCGAACACCAGAGCGGAGCGCTCAGAGCGACAGTTCGCTGCGCGCCAACAGCTCCTCGTCGAACTCGAGGCCTAGCCCCGGCTCTGAGGGCAATGTCACCTCGCCGCCAACGGCCTGCGGCACGTGTTTGAAGAGCGGGAAGCCCCAGGGCATGTACTCGAGCGTGAGGCCATTGGGTGCCGCGGCCAGCGCGTGCACCATCAATTCCGCCGCGAGGTGCGATACGACTGGGAGATTGAAGGCCTCGGCCATGTGGGCGACCTTCATCCACTGCGTGAAGCCGCCGACGCGCAGCAGGTCGACCATCACGATGTCGATCGACCGTTGTTCGATCAGCTCGCGGAACGGCCGGATCCCGTAGACGTACTCGCCTGCGGCGATCGGCGTATCGAGCGCGTCCGCGATCCGCGCGAGACCGCCGAAATCATCGAACGTTGTTGGGTCTTCGAGCCAGAAAATCCCGTAGTTGGCCATCTCGCGGCCGATTCGAATCGCGCGATTCACGTCCCAGCCCTGGTTGATGTCGATCATCAAGTCGACATCCGGGCCGACGGCATTCCGCATCGTTTCGATCCGAGCGATCTCGGCCGCGTCGGTCTTCTCGGCCCCTAAGCGAAACTTCATCGAGCGGAAGCCGTCCGCAACGATTCGCTTCGCGTCGGCGTCCAATTCCTCGAGGGTTGCTGGGCGCCAGAGATATCCGCTCTGGTAGGTAGGGACGCGATCGCGGTAGCCGCCGAGCAGCTTGTAGACCGGTTGTTCGAGCGCCTTGCCCTTGATGTCCCAGAGCGCCACGTCGATCGCCGAGACCGCGCGCGTCAGCAGGCCCGCCGGCGAACCACCGCCGAGGCGCAACAGCCGCTCACCGATCGCCTCCGTGTTCGTGGGGTCGGTTCCGATGATGGTCTCTCCGAGGCCATCGATCGTGGCTTTGAGTGCAGCGGTTAGCGCGGGCGCCTGGAAGGCCGCATAGCCAATGCCCTCGATGCCGTCATCCGTGCGGATCGTCAGCGTGACGAAATCCATCGTGTCGGCTCCACCCGCCACCGGTGAGGGCTCGCGGGGGATCCGGACGGCGCGACTGCTGACGCTGGCGATCTTCATCGACGACTCCCGGGGCGGTCTCGCTCGGACTCTGAGGCAGCGTAGCTGCTCCTCGGTGCCCAAACGCGAGTCTCACCATCGCTCACCAATGCGGCGCATCGCGAACAGCGAGTCCAAGACTGGCAGGTTGTTCCGCTGCTCGGCGCCGACCTAGCTGGTCGCTCGACGATCGCCCCGTACACCTGGCAGGACTGATCGTCCTCACTCGTGACATCAGTCGCGGCGTTCTCTCACGGTGAGCCCGTGGCCCACCGGCGCTCCCAGAGTGCAAAGAGCAGGCGCCACCCGAGGAGCATGACCGACGCCACCGTGAACGCAACCAGGTAGAACGTCCAAGGACTCCAACGCCCGAGAAGAAGCGCCCGGAGCACAACGATGAACGGAAACGCGAGGACCCACGTGACCGCACTCCGCTTCACGATCTCACTCAGCGCGGAGCCCCGTGGAACGCTGATCGCGCCGAGGAAGATCGCCGCGATCGACCATCCGAGCACGAATGGCAGCGCCGTCTCGACGACTCCCGCCACGGCGCCCCATCCGGCCGCTTCATCGTGGCTGCGGCGGCCGAGGATCGCGAACGCCAGCAGTGCGATTGCGTCGCCGGCCAGGACAACCGACGAACGTCGCGCCTGACCTCCGAGACGGGAACGCAGATCGAACAGCTCTCACCCCCGGTTGGATCCGGCTCGGTTCAGTTCCCGGCCGATCGCGATCGGCTCGACTCTAGCGGCATGTCGGCGCTGGCTCACAGAGCCGACCGACCTGCTGACGAGTGGAATGCGGTTCCCGAGTCTTGCCGCGCGTCCGCAGAGGCGACGGGCATCTCCTAGCCGAAGGCGGGGCGACTGACCTGGTCGGAGCCGGCTATTACGCGAGTAGCGAGGTGTCCGGACTCCTGGTGCGGCTCGAGACGCGGCGCGGCGTGGTCACGCCTCGCCCTCCTGTCCGCGCGGACCGACCGTCTCCGGTGTCAGCGCGTGGCGAGGTATTGATGGACCTGGCTCACACAGACTGAGCCCTGTCCGACCGCGGAAGCGACACGACGCACCGCGCCCGATCGCACGTCACCTGCGGCAAAGATTCCCGGAACGCTTGTCTCCATCGGTGCTGGCGAGCGTCCGTGCCAGCGATCGGGATCGAGGTCCCCTCGCCGTTCGACATCCGCTCCAGTCAAGACGAAGCCTTCGTCATCGAGCGCGGCGATGTCGCGCAGCAGATCGGAGTGCGGACGGCCGCCGATGAAGATGAACAGACCGGAGACTGCGAGCGGTCCGGTCGACCCGTCGTCTCGTTGTCGGAGTTCAACGCCGGTCAGGTGATCGTCGCCGTCTGCCCGGCTCACTTCGGTTCGTGTGACCACCTCGATGTTTGGGCGGTCCTCGATCTGTCGGATCAAGTACTGAGACATGTCTGCGACCAGCGACTCTCCGCGCACGAGCATCGTCACGTGGTCCGCGTAGCGAGACAGCATCACAGCGGCCTGGCCGGCTGAGTTCGCGCTACCCACGACCGCGACATTGCTCCCCGTGTACTCGCTGGCCTCCCCCGGCGCCGCGCCGTAGTAGACCCCCGCGCCGGTCAGCCGCTCGACCCCCTCGGCCGGGAGATGCCGAAGCGTCATCCCGGTCGTGAGGATCAACGCGTGGCTAGTCAGTACTTCGCCGTCGCTCAGGGTGACGACCTTGCTGTCGCCCTCGACGGCGATCGAGCTGACGGCGGTGGCCGTGATCAAGTCAGCGCCGAGCCGCTGCACCTGTTCGGTCGCTCGTCGTGCCAGGTCGGCGCCGCTGATCCCCGAGGGGAACCCGAGGTAGTTCTCGATCCGCGAGCTGGTGCCCGCCTGGCCGCCCGGGGCTTCGCCTTCGATGACGGCGACCCGGAGTCCTTCCGAGGCCCCATAAACACCGGCGGCGAGGCCCGCCGGCCCCGCGCCGACGACGATCAGATCGTAGAAGGCGCTGGTCGCGTGCGTCTGTAGCCCCACGCGCGCCGCTAGCTCGTGGATATCAGGCTCCACGAGGGCGGACCCGTCAGTCAGGAGGACGACGGGAGTACGCCCGAGTCCGTCGGTCACGCGATCGACGACGGCGCTCGCGGTCGCGTCGTGATCGACGTCATAGAAGTGGTACGGCAGCTGGTTCCGGGCCAGGAAATCTTTGATCTCGTGGGCCGCGGGCGACCAGCGAGCGCCGTAAACCCGGACCCCACCGCCCGTTCGCCGATCGGCGGCCCGCCAGTCAGCGAGCAGGTCATCGAGCAGCGGATAGATCTGAATCTCGGGCTGACTCCAGTCGTCGATCGCATACTGATGGACCAGCGCATCGTTCATCGCGCCCAACCCCTGCGCTGGTTCGGCACGAGCACAGAGCACGATCCGGCGGGCCTCCGGGAACTGCGCGCGAGCCACCTCGAGCAGGTCGGTGTCCTGTCCGTCGCCGCTCTCAGCGACCAGGCAGGCGGCGAGGTGATCACCTCGGTCGTGGAGCTCGGCGACGAGGGTCCGCGCGCCCTCGAACTGGTCGCACGTCATCACCTCGTGCCGTTCGCCGTATCGATGCTCGAGGACGCGGCGCCCGCTCGCGGCACGTTCTGCGCTTGGATCGACGATCAAGATCATAGGTTTAGGCACCAGCGGTCGGACTCCCGTCGTTCAGTTCCGCGCGATAGTACCGACGGCTCTTCGCAGCGGCAGTCTCGAGCAGGTTTCGCCGGATCCGGCGCGTCGCATAGAGTCTCGCTATCGAGCGCCAGGAGCGTCATGGCCGAAACCGCCAACACCCCTCAGCGCGACGCGGAGCCGGCCGCGTCGGCCGACCAGGCCCGTACGGACGATGGCCGCAGCGCCGAGGCGTCGTACGGGCAGCTCCTCGCGTACCTGCTGCGTACCTCGCAACAACACCTCGTCCAGATGAGCGCCATGGCCGACATGAAGGCCAACATCCTGATTACCACCGGGGCGATCATTCTGACGGTTGCCATCGCGCGCTTCGATGATCCCCAGCTCCAGGCGGCGCTGAGCGTGGTCTCCGTCTTTTCCCTGATCTCGCTGGTACTCGCTGTCCTTGCGGTGCTGCCCACGGCGACGCCGCCGCGCAGCAAATCCGCGTTCGAGGAAGACGGCAATGTGCTCTTCTTCGGTCACTTCACCGCGATGCCCGAGGACGAATTCGTGGATCGCATGGGCCGGGTGATCGAGACCGACCAAACGATCGTCCAGGCGCAGCTGCGTGACATCTACCAGAGCGGCTCCTACCTCCAGCGCCAGAAGTTTCGCTACCTCCGCTACGCCTACATCTCCTTCCTGCTGGGCCTTGTCTTCGGTGGGGTCACTCAGGCCGTGGTGACATTCGGCGACCTGGCTGGTTCGTCATGACGGGGTGGCGCTTGAGCGGATCAGATGTCGCCGGCCGCTGACTTCGATCGTCCGGCGGCGCGGGGCGTCTACCCCTACGTCCCGCGTACCTTGCTCGCGCTGATCGAGGACGATACGCGAGAGCCTCCCTGGGTCGAACCGCTCGAGGGCACGCTCGTCCTCGCAGACGTATCCGGCTTCACGCCGCTCTCGGAACGGTTGGCGCGATCAGGTCGTGAGGGCGCGGAGCTCCTCACCGAACTGATTGATCGTTATTTCGCCCGCCAGCTCGACATCGCCCGTCGCTACGGGGGCACCAACCTCAAGTTCGGCGGCGACGCGGTGCTACTCGCCTTCACGGGCGAACATCACGCGCACCGCGGCGTCGCAGCGGCACTCGCGATGCAGCGGGCGGCCGTCGAGGGGGGAGCGCTCCGCGTTGGACGCCACCTCGAGCGACTGACGATGAGCGTTGGGGTGCACTCCGGGACGTTCTGGACCGCTGCCGCCGGCGAGGCCTCGGTCCGGCTCCAGTACTTGGTGTTCGGGCCTGAGACGGCTGAGCTCGCCGACCTCGAAGGCGACGCCGAGAGCACGGAGGTGCTCGTCAGTGATGCGACGCTGGCGCTCGTCGGCGACACGGTCGAGACAACCGATCGCGCCCACGGCCATCTGGCCGTTGCGCTGAACGCGGAACCGGTCCGGACGAGCAGCACGCCGCTCCCCGATCCCACCCCGGCGCTCGCGCAGCGGGTGGCCCCGTTCATCCCACCGCCGATCCTCGCCGCCCTGCAGCGCGGCGACGAAGCACGGTCCGAGGGCGAACATCGCAGCGTCGTGGTTCAGTTCATTCATCTCAGTGGGGTCAACGAGCTGGTCGCCCACTCGCCAACCCGTGCACTCGACGCATTGCAGCGGTACCTCTCGGTCTTGACCTCGGAATTGGGCCGCTTCGGTGGGTTCCTCGCGTCGACGGATCTGGACCGGAGCGGGGTGAAACTGATCGTGCTGTTCGGTGCACCGGTGGCCCGTGAGGACGATCCGGCGAACGCGCTCCGCGTCGCGAACCGGCTACGTGAGGAGTTCAGCGACCCGTCGTTCCCGCTGGACCAGCGGATCGGCGTCAACTCGGGGTCGGTCTTCGCTGGAGACGTCGGGACCGATTACCGACGTGAGTACACCGTGCTCGGCGACGCGGTGAACCTCGCGGCACGATTGATGGCCTCTGCCGAACCGGGACAGGTGATTGTCTCAGAAGCCGTCGCCGCCGTTGCCGGCCCGCTGTTCGAGCTGCCGGCGCTGGAGCCGATCCGTGTGAAAGGCAAGTCTGAACTCCAGCCGGCCCGAGAGCTCCACGGAGAACGTGAACTCGTCATCCAGGAAGCGATGGCGCCGCTGCTCGGACGAAATGAAGAGCTCGAGACGCTGCAGGCAGTGGCGGGTCGGGCAGCGGGGGGCCGCGGTGGCGGCGTCGCGCTCGTTGGCGAGGCCGGGACCGGCAAGAGCCGGCTGCTCGAGGAACTGGAAGCAGAGTGCCGACAGAACGGTTGGTCGGTGCTCCGCGGCCAGTGTTTCGTGCACACCACGGCGACTCCGTTCTACCCATGGACCCAGATCGTCAACGAGTTGCTCGGGATTCCACGCGGTGGGCTCGGAACGGACGAACGGACCGCCGCCGCGCTGGCCGCGGTCCGCGATCTCGCCCCGGAACACGAAGCGCTGGCCCCGCTCCTGAACGGGCTGCTCGGCCTGGAAATCGACGAGAACGATGTGATCCGCTCGCTGCCCGAGGACGGCCGCCGCAACCGCCTGTTCGAACTGATCGCGCACTTGATCGAGGGTCGCGCGCGAGCGGGCCCGCTGCTGATCGCGATCGACGACGCGCACGACGCCGACACAAGCTCCGCGGATCTCGCGCGCGCTGTGCTGGAGGCACTGCCGGACACGCCGTGGCTCCTCGGTCTCACGGCACGCCCGGCCGACGGCGCGGTCGCCGCGCTGCTGCAGATGACCACCCAGATCGAGACGCACGAACTACCGCCAGAGGCGGCCGGCGATCTATTCCGCTGGGCAGCGGGCCGCCCCGAGATCGATTCCGCGGTTGTGGACGCGATCTTCGATCGGTCGCACGGTAATCCGCTCTTCGTCGTCGAAATGGCGCGAGCGCTGGCGGATGTCGACGACCTCGCAGCGGACGCGATCGGGGGCGAGGAACTTGGCATTCCGGACCGCGTGCAATCGCTTCTGATGTCGCGCATCGATGCGCTGACGCCGATGACCCGGCAGGTCCTGCGGTTCGCCGCGGTGGTCGGGGGCACGTTCAGCCTCGGGACGCTGAGTGCGCTCGCCGAGTCCACGATGACCGCCACCGAACTCAACGACTCGCTACGAGCACTCACTACCGGCGGATTCCTCGTTCGTGAGACCGAGGAGGGTCGGGCGCGATACCGATTCGCCCACAGCCTCGCTCAAGAGGTCGCGTACGACTCCCTGCTGTTCTCGCGACGTCGTGATCTGCACCAGCGCGTCGGCGTCCACCTCGAGGCGATCCACCAGGACGATCTCGATGCTTATGTCGACGCGCTCGCCCACCACTTCTCACAGTCCCGCGACGCACCACGCACGACTCGCTACTCGGTGAAATCCGGCCAGCGGGCGGTGCGGATGTTCGCCGCGGACGAGGCCGTGGAGCATTACCGGCGAGCCCTGGAGGCCCTGGATCACATGGGCAGCGGTGTCGGACGGGCGAAAAGCCACGTCCGCGAGTTGATCGGCGACAGCCACCAGGTGGCCGGCCGCTACAGCGACGCGACCGATGCGCTCTCGACGGCGTGGCGGAGCTGGCGTCAAGCATCGCGCTACCAGCCCAGTCCGCAGCTCGAGGAACTCGATCTGGGGGCAGCAGTCGACGACCAGGGCCGCGCGGCCCGGCTGTGCCACAAGATCGCGCTGGCGTACGAACGTGCCTCGAACTTCGCCTCTGCGCTGCGGTGGGCCGAATCGGGTCTCGAGGTGCTTCCGGCTCGTGAGCCAGCCCTCGCCACGCAGCTGATGTCAGTCAAGAGCATGGCGCTGTCCCGTCAGGGGCGATACGACGAGGCGGTCGATTGGGGCCGCCGAGCGATCGCGGTCGCGAGACGCCAGAAGGACCCGGGCCTCCGCGCCACGGCGCACGACGTCCTGGCGGTGACCTACCTGCTCCAGGGACAGCTGCGCCGCTCCGTGCGACAGCGCCTGTCCTCGGTGCGGCTGTACGAGGAGGCGCAAAACGTCCTCGGACTGATGGCCGTCCGGAACAACCTGGGCGTGAGTTACGAGGACCTCGGCGAGCTAGACGCTGCCTTGAACGAGTACCGCGCCTGCCTCGCGCTGGCCGAACGCATCAACAACACCACGTGGGTCGCGATCGCATCGAACAACATCGGCGAAGTGGCGTTGACCCAGGGTGCGCTTGCGGAGGCGGTCGAGGGCTTCTCGATGGCGGTTGAGACCTACGAGCGGCAGGGCGATCCGATCGTGGTTGCCGGTGCGGCGCTGGTGAACCTCTCTCGCGCCTTCCAGCGCCAGCGCCGTTATGACGAGTCCGCGGTCCAGCTTGCGCGGGCACGCGAGCTGCTGTCCCAGGCCAACGCGCGCGGCGTGCTACCGCTGGCAGACCTCCAGGAAGCCGAGCTGAACCTTGCGACCGGCGCACTCGAACCGGCACGACTGACGGCGCAACGAGCACTCGATGAGGCTCGCGAGATGGGGATGCAGGTTCTAGAAGCACGCGCCCTGCGGGTGCAGGGCGAACTCGCCGCGCGAGTCGACGACCTCCAGGGCGCTCGATCGCTACTCGCCTCGAGCATCCGGATCAGCGAGCGAGTCGGAGCGGAGTACGACCGCGCTCGCGCGCTGCTCGCCCTCGGGGCCGCCTTGCAAGCTGTCAACGGCGGGAGCGAAGCGAATCAGGCGATCGCCGATGCCACCTCGGTCTTCGAGCGCCTCGGCGCGGCAGTTGACCTCGAGGTCGCGCGGTCGCTGCAGCCAGCGGCACCGTAGCCGCGATTCAGCTTCGTATGAATTGTGAGGAAGCTACATAGGTTGCATTAATGCACCGGTAGCGGGCGTCAGCTAGATTGCAGCGGGTTCACCATATGTCTAGTAACGGGGTGCGCGTTGTTCCGCTGCGGGTTCTCGCTCCCATCTCCAGTGAACACGTCCGCGTCGTTGTTGACATTCCTCCTTGGCCTGTCGCTACTGCTGAGTCCTGCCCCCGCGAGCGCTGATCACGCCACCTGCGCCGGCGTCGGCCTCCTGAACCCTGGCTTCGAGGACGGCCATCTGGACGCGGACCCGGAGTGCTGGACCGTTGATCAGCCGGTCGCGGACGCCGCCGTCGTCGTCGACACCGAGACATCGGCCGAATTCCAGGCGTACGGCGGTCAGACGGGCGTCGGTTCGGTACAGCCGTTCGACGGATCCCTGATGCTCCGCCTGGGGACGCCCAACCGGAAAAATGAAGCGCAGGACCCCAAACCGGACCGCGTGTCCCAGACCTTCACGCCGGTTGGCTCCTCCCTCCGCTTCGCCTTCCGCCTCTTCTCGTGGGAGCACCGCGGGCTCGATCAGTTCTCGTTCGATCTCCAGGACGCGCTCGGCGCGACGGTCTCCGGTACCACGCTCAGCTCCGGCCCCGACGGGGCGCTTCAGCCTGGACTCGCGATCCCTGACGCGGGGCCGGAGGCATCGTGTGCGGCGCTTCCCTGCTCCTTCGCAATCGACGTTGGGAGTCGACAGGACTTCCTCGACAGCGACTGGACGGTGGTCCAGATCGACGACATCCCGACGAGCGGTCTGCCCGGCGACGGGATGCTCACGCTCACGTACGAAGCTGGCGGCACGGACAACAACGCCATCCCCACGTGGTCGTACTTCGACGCGGCGCCCAGCGATCCGACGTCGCAATTCGATCTGACGTTCCCTCGAGTCGATGGGGCGGGCTTCATCTTCGACCCCGGGAACCCGGCGGCGATCGAGGGCAGTGTCGTTCAGTTCATCGACGTGTCGTCTGACCCTGACGGAGACATCGTCGCGTGGCACTGGCACATCACCGGACCCAACGGGTTCGACGTGGAATCTTTCGATCAGTTCCCGATCCTCGTGCCAGCTCAGGAAGGCCAGTACGCCATCTCGCTGGCCGTCGAAGACTCAACAGGCGGTACCTCGACGGCCTCCTCGGGGGACACCGTCTCGGGCTTCACGATGCCGTTCCTCAACGTGGAGAACGCGGCGCCGATCGTCGACGCGCTCAACATGGAAACCCTCGCAGACACCGTGCTCGAACTTGAAGGCCTCTACCTCGACGGTGGCTGGCTCGACCTGCACAGCGCCGAGTTCGACGTGGCAGCTCTCACCCCGACGGCCGCCTCGATCGCCGCTGTGTCTGAGCCAGCGCTGGGCAGTGGGATTGTGACCGCCACCGTCGACATCCCCATCGGCGCCTCCGGCACCTTCAGCGGTGAGCTCACAGTTGCAGACCTCGTCGGCGACGAAAACAGTGCTCCGACGGGTGATGAAGGCAGCGACACCTTCGAGATCACCGTGATCGACGAGGGCTCCACGCCTCGCGAACCAAACAACGTGCTCGACGATGCGATCCCGCTGGACTCGGACGGGAGTTACCTCTCCTGGCTGCAGGGCGCCGACGACCGCGACTTCTTCGAGCTGAAGTGGACCGGCGATCAGCCCATCCCTGCGAACAGTGAACTGTTGGTCTCGCTCGCCCCACCAGCGGGCGCCGACTACGACCTCGCGCTGGTCGCGATCAACCCTGAGACCCAGGCTCTCGGCCAGCAGTTCGTCGGCCAGCAGTTCGTCGGGCAACAGTTCGTCGGCCAGCAATTCGTCGGCCAGCAGTTCGTCGGCCAGCAGTTCGTCGGGCAACAGTTCGTCGGCCAGCAATTCGTCGGGCAACAGTTCGTCGGCCAGCAGTTCGTCGGGCAACAGTTCGTCGGCCAGCAATTCGTCGGGCAACAGTTCGTCGGCCAGCAGTTCGTCGGGCAACAGTTCGTCGGCCAGCAGTTCGTCGACGCCGGCAACGCCCCGCTATTCCCCGGCTACGAGATCAACGGCCTGCAGCTCAATGCGCTCAGCCAGATCGCGGCACTCGACGGATCGACCGTCGGCTCGGCTGACATCACGATTGACGAGCTCGACCTCAACCTCCCGCCCGGCGTGGCCGTCCTCGGCTTCGCGGCCAACTCCGGGGATGCCGAAGAGCGCCTGTTGGTGTCGATCACGGACCCGGGAATGAGCGTCTTCGCGGTCGTGATCCGGGAAGGGAACCCCGCGACCACGGAGCCATACCGCCTCACCGTGCGCGCATCGACCGACGTGCTCTCGCTGGCTAGCGCTGCCGGCGTACCCGTCAGCACGTTGAACGCGGAGCTGCTCGGGCTCGATGACCTCGAGGCGGCGTGTCAGGCCGACCCGCTCGTCGGACCCGGGAGCGCGACGGTGGCGACAGCAGTGCTGCACACGTTCAGCGGCGCCAACCCGAGCACCGTGTTCGTCACGCAACTGGAGCGCCTCTACGCGCTCTACGACGATGCCGAGGTCGACGCGATGGTCGCGTCTCTGGTCGCGCTTGCCGAGAATGGCAAGATCCAGGGCGACATCATCTCCGTGCCCAGCGTGATCTACGACGGATGGGACGCGAATCCGTGTGACGTTCAGACTGCGAACGCCACGGCAGCGGCGATCCGTGCCGAGCTGATGCCGTACCTGAACGATCCCGCTGTCGAGAACATCGTGATCATCGGGAACGACAACATCGTCCCGTTCCGCCGGGTCGCAGACACCACCGTCGTTGGCAACGAGCGCAACTACGCGCTTGGCACGTACCTCGTGCCGGGGTCGCCGCTATTCCACGCGGTAGATGGCGGCTACATCCTCACGCAGGACTACTACGCAGACCGCGTCTTCACGCCATACGAAGCGGGTGCGCTATACGTGCCGGACGTCGCGATTGGCCGGCTGGTTGAGACCCCGCTCGAAATCACGGCGGTCGCCAATGCGTTCGGGAGCAGCAACGGGACGCTCAGCGTCGAGACCGCTAGCGTCGCCGGCTATGACTTCTTCAGCGACCACGCGAACGCCGTCGTCAGCGAGCTGAGCACCGCTGGCCGCGACGTGGATTCGTTGGTCGGCCCGAACTGGACGGCCGACGACCTGCGCTGCACGTGGGGGCTCGACGTCGCGGGAGGCTGTGCCCCAGCACCAGACTTGAGCGACCAGAGTGCTCATTACACCCATTGGGCCGCGCTCTCCGCCGGCGGCTACTTCAACGCCGACTACGACGACTACGTCACCACTTCCGAGGTCGCGACCACCGGGTTGGACGACTCATTCCTCGGACACCTGGGGTTCACGATCGGCTGCCATGCGGGGTTCAGTGCGCCCGACGAGAATGTGTTAGCCACCGGCCTCCCGTTCGATCCGTCTCTCGACTTCGCCCAGGCGATGGCACAAGCTCGCGCGGTCTGGGTCGCCTCGACCGGGTACGCAATCGGCGATGACGAGGCGCTCGCGTACACCGAGCTGCTGATGCTGAATTACACCCAGCAACTGCTCGGCGGCGGGAACACCGCGGGCAGCGCGCTCGTCAACGCCAAGCTGCTGTACCTCGGTTCGCTCGGCACCATCACGAACTACGACCAGAAGGTCTCAATCGAGATGACGCTGTACGGTCTGCCCCAGTATGAGATCGACCTGCCCTCGAACCAGGTCGTGAGCCAGATCGAGACGACCATCCGCACGCTCGCAATCCACGAGCTCGAACCGGGACCGGGTGTCACGCAGATCGAGACCGTCGACTTCTTCCCGAGTTTGGTCGATGTGGTGACGGCGGACGGGACGTTCCAGACCGCGAACGGTGACTCCGAATCTGTGGTCGCGCGACCTCGAATGCCACGAATCGTTTCCGAGCTGGGGGACGCGCCCGGGCTCGACGTCCACGGTGCGATCATGGTCAGCGGCACTTATGAACGGAAGACAGATCCGGGCGTTGACCACCTCGATCCGTTGATCGCCGCGCCACTGACCGAGTGGGGCTTGACGCCCGACGAGCCGCAAGTGTGCCTGCCGATTTTCTGGCCGTCACCGGTCAAGTTGAACGGGATCGGCGACGACCGCGGCATCAGCCAGCGGCTCATCGTGTACACCGCTGCGTTCCGTTGCGACACCGAGCCCGGCGAGACGGTGACGGGTGAGTACCGCGCCTTCACCGAGCAGAACGTTCGTGTCTACCGCTCGGCGAGCGAAGACTTCGCTCCCCCGCGGATCGGTGGTGTGCAACTCATCGAGGGAGCCTCGGGCGACGGGATCCTGATCTCGGTCAACGCGACCGACCTCGAGAGTGGGATCGGAGAGGTGATCGCCGTCCGCTATCGCGACGGCGTCGTATCTTCAGCATCGCTGGTCCTTGAGGACGAGCCGGGTCCGCTGCCCACCACGGGTACGTTCGTCGTGGAGTTCGACGATTTCCTCGCAGACGACGAATTCGTCGTCCACGTCATCGACGGTGCTGGGAACGTCGCGACGGACTCGGCCAAGGGCAACCTGATCCAGTTCATCGATGTGGATGCTGGCCCCGATCAGTTCGTCTCTGCGGGCGTGCCGGTCACGTTCAGTGGCACGGTCTTCGAGTTCGGACTCAATGCCGAGAACGATGGCCTCACCGCTCCCGTCCAGTTCCAGTGGAGTTTCGGCGACGGCACTCTGTTCGAGGGGGAGTTGAGCGAAACCAGCCCGGACGTCACCAACTTCAATCTCGCGGCCGACGGCACCGCGACCTTCGATGTCACACATCAGTACTCGCCGGACGTCAGTGGACCGCTCCAGGCGACACTGTTCGTCGTCGATGGCAGCGGCCTAACTGGCATCGACGGCGCAAGCATCTACGTCTGCGGCGACCCGCTCGACGTCGTGGTCGACCCATCCGTCGGCTTCCCGGCTGAGAAAGCGGACCTCATCGGCTGTGGCGTCGATGTCGCCGGCGACAGCATGAGCATCACGCTGTTCACCGCGGGCGACCTCGAGACTGGCACCGGGAACATCGCGTACCGACTTCGGGTTGGCCTCACGACTCAGTCGAACAGCAAGCAGCTCTCGTACCACGACGGCACGGCGAACGGCCTCAAGAGTCTGGATGTCTCGATCGTCGACAACAGCGTTACGTTCACCTTCAATCTGAAGGATCTTGGGAAGAAGCGGCGGAACGCCGATGCGGCGGTGGTCTTCTCAGCCGAGACGCGGGCCGGCGTACCGTCGACCGGTTCGGCAGGACTCGTCGATGAGCTGCCGGACGGCGGGGCAACTATCGTGTTCCCAGCCGGCGGGTAGGATGGCGGCGGCGCCGGTCGCTGATCGATTCGATAGCCGCGACTGAGCTGAGGCGAGGGCACAGTTGGACCGGGTGATCTGGCAACCGCCGCGTCTCCGTACGCTCGAGACCGACGAACGTTCCGCAACCTGGACCGAGCTGTTTTACGACCTGGTGTTCGTGGTCGCGGTCGCTCGCCTGGGTGCCCGATTCCTCCACGATCTCACGTGGTCCGGGTTCTTCGAGTTTGCGGCGCTGTTCACCATCCTCTGGTGGGCGTGGGCGAGCTTCACCTTCTTCGCCGATCGCTACGACACGGACGATCCCGGGCAGCGGCTGCTGGCCGTGGCACAGATGATCGGCGTCGCCGGGATGGCAGCAGCCCTCGGGCTCGGTGACCAGCACCTCGACACGATCTCTCGCCAGTTCGCCGCATCGTACGCCGGTGTTCGGTTCGCCCTGGTCGTGATGTACGCCCGCGCGTGGCGGAATGTCCCGGAGACGCAGACGCTCGTCGGCGGATACCTGAAGGGGTTCGTCGTCGAGGTGGTGATCTGGACGATCTCGATCGTCGCACCAGCGCCCTGGCGTTATGTGCTCTGGGCGATCGGCCTCGCGATTTCGTTTGCGACACCGTGGCTCATGCGCCGTGAGCAGGTCCGAGTTCCGCTGAGCGTGTCGCATCTGCCGGAACGATTCGGCCTGTTCACGATCCTGGTGCTCGGCGAGTCGATCGCCGCCGTCGTCGCCGGCATCGAGCACGAGGACTGGGCGATCTCCCCAGCGGCGGTCGGGATCGCCGGCGTGGTCCTCGCGACCGGCCTGTGGTGGGTGTACTTCGACAACCTCGAGGGGTCCGTCGTCCGGCGCGACCCCGATAAGGAACACGACTGGCATCCGACCGCCTGGATCTACAGCCATCTTCCGCTTGCGGTCGCGCTGACGATGGCCGGCATCGGCGTGGAAGAACTCGTGATCGCCTCGGCAGGCCACGATTTCGAGGCACAACACCGCTGGCTCGCCGTCGCCGGCGTCGCTGGATCCTACCTGGCGATGGCGATGATCCTCGTCAGCAGCAGCAGTCGCGACGGCAGCATGCATTTTCAGCGCAAGGCGCTGCTCCGGCTCGCCGGCGCTGGCGCGGTGATCGTCCTCGGGGCGGCCGGCGGGTCGCTTGAGCCGACGACGTTCGGCATCGTTCTGGCGGTGATCGTCGTCGTCCAGGTCGCGCTCGATCTCGGCGAGCGGTGGCTCTCGGTGCGGGGCCTCGAGCCGGAAGAGGAAGCTGCGGTGTCCGCAACGTCAGCGACCGAGGATGCCCATGCCGGATAGCGAGCTCCGAGTTCAGCTCCACGGTGTGCGTGGTTCGGTCACAACCGCCGCCGCGGCGTCGATCCGATACGGCGGCGACACGATCTGTTTCGAGGTCGATCTCGGCGATCCGACGCACCGTCTATTGATCGACTGCGGCACCGGCGTCCGGGGCGTTGAGGTCGACGCCGACGGGGCGCCGGTAACGTTCGACGTCCTCTTTAGTCACTTTCACTGGGACCACATCGAGGGACTCGGCTTTTTCCCGCCCGTGTTCCGTGAACAACATCGCTTCAATTTTCACGGACGGCCGGAGTCGATGCCGGTTGACGCGGCGCTGCAGGGCGTCATCCGACCCCCATGGTTTCCGGTCGCGCTCGCGGACACCCCGTCCACGAAGACCTACCTGCCGATCGGCGACGAGCCGTTGCGGTTCGGGGACGTGACGATCACCGCCTGTCCGCTGAACCATCCACAGGGCGTCCTCGGCTATCGGATCCAGCTGGGCGATCGCTCGATCGCGATTGCGACCGATCACGAGGCTGGTGATGCCGCTATCGACCAGGCGCTCGCAGACTGGGCACGCGGCGTCGACGTGCTGATCCACGATGCGCAATACACCGACGCCGACTACGAAGTGCACCGGGGCTGGGGCCACAGCACGTGGGACCGTGCGGTCGACGCCGCAATCGCCGCAGGCGCAGGCCGGCTCGTCACCATCAGCCACGATCCATCGCGGACCGACGACGATATCGACGCGTTGCTGGAACGGGCACGGGCGCGCTTCCCGCAGACGGAAGCGGGTCGCGCGAACACCACGATCACAGCCTAGCGGGTCGCTCCGAGGCCCCGATCAGTTCGAGGCGACGGGCGGCTCGGTGCTTTCCCAGTGGAGGTGTGCCGTCCGCATTGGGTGCTCGAAGCCCTTGAGTTCGACTTCCTCGACAGGGGCGAAGGTGAACTGCTTGCCGATCGTGAGGTCGCGCACCGCCTCGGAGACGCAGATGCCTCGCGCAGTCGCCCGATTGCAGAGGCGCGCCGCGAGTTGCACGGCTGCCCCAAAGAGGTCACCACCCTCGGTCACTGGCTCGCCGGCGGCGATGCCGATCCGCACCTGGAACTGGTCGTCGGCACCCTGTGCTGCGTCGTTGTGCAGAGCGATCGCCCGCTGGATCGAGGTCGCGCATGAGAGGGCGTCCGTCGCGGCCTCGAACGAGGCCATGATGCCGTCGCCCGTGTGTTTCACCTCACGGCCGCGATGGGCCTCGAGTGCCGCTCGAATGATCGAGTCGTGCCTCCGCAGCAGGACCATGGCGCGATCGTCACCCAAGCGTTGTGTGAGATCGGTCGAGCCTTCGATGTCGGTGAACATGATGACCCGGAAGGCCGACTGGGTGATGCCGGTCTCGGTTGGATCGAGAGCGCGTCCGAGAAACATTTCCACCGCGCTGCGGTCGACCGGCATGATCTGATTCGGCACCAGCCCGTGCGACTCCGCGTGGACAGCGAGCGCCTGGCCCTCGTCAGCGGCCTCGACGAGGCAGAACGCCGAGTTTCGCGCGTAGTCGAACCAGTACGTGAGGTACTTGACGCCGAACCGCTCCTGGACCGCGAGGTCCTGAAGGTGCGTTCGCGCGACGTCATCCGACGTGGCGTCTGGGACGTCGTGCCGATCCATGAAGTAGGGCATCCGACCTCCGGGGCGCCACACAAACTACCAGTGGCGATTCCCACGGAGAACGGTACTTACCCGCGCAGGACACGGTCCGCGTCCCACGATGCGGAGAGAGGTGATGTCGGTAGCGGTCAGGCTACGAGCCGGCGATGTGCTCCCGCTCTTCCTCGTCGCGTCCGGAAGTCATCCCGATCGCGAACGCGAAGATCGTGCCGGCAGTGAGCAACACGGCTCCTGCGACGATCGGTAGAACATCCATCAGCTTGCTTCCTTCCGATCGAGCCGCGCTGGCGGGGCGATCTGTGCGCGTTGCCTAGAGCTGCTGGCGTCGCATTCGACGCTCGGTTGCCAGGCGGGCCGCCTGCGAACGTCGCTCGACGTCGAGCTTCGAGTAGATCTGCGAGACGTAGTTCTTGATCGTCTTGTCGCTGAGCGAGAGTTGACCGGCGATTTCGCGGTTCGTCAGCCCTTCGCCGATCAGCGAGAGGATTCGGTCTTCCTGGGGGGTCAGGGAGGTGAACGGGTCATCCGCCGGGTGGCGGGCGGCCCCGCTCCGCAGCCGCTCGAGCACCGTCGTCGCCATCTTGGGATCGAGCAGCGACCCGCCGCTGGCGACGGTGGTCAGGGCGTCTCGAAGCTTGCCCGAGTCCAGGTCCTTGAGGATGTAGCCGGCCGCTCCAGCCATGACTGCCGAGTAGAGCGCGTCTTCGTCGGCGTAGGAGGTCAAGATCACCACTTTGCTATCGGGAGCTTTCTCTCGAATCTGCCGACAGGCCTCGACGCCAGAGCCGTCCGGGAGCCGAAGGTCCATGAGGATCACGTCCGGGGCGACACGCAGCGCCTCCCGCACCCCGTCCGCGACCGTGCCTGCCTCGCCGACGACGACGAGGTCACCCTCGTCTTCGAGCACAGTCTTGAGACCACGACGCACGATCTCGTGGTCGTCCACGAGAAGAATCCGGATCTGCTGACTCATGACGACACCTCCGTGTCGAGGGGAAAGGTCGCCCGCAGGGTGGTTCCCTGGCCGAGCGTCGACTCGATAATCATCGAGCCACCGATGTCGGCGACCCGTTCCTCCATACTGCGCAGACCGACCGATCGTTCGGGTACTCGGTCGCGGTCGAAGCCACGGCCGTCATCAGCGACTTCCATCTCGAGGACCGCCCCGCGGCGCTCGAGCGTCAGTGACGCGCGCCCAGCGTGGGAGTGACGTCGGACGTTCGAGATCGCCTCGCGGACGATCAGGTAGAGCTGTCGTTCTCGGCGTGTGCCGAGCGACGCGGCACCGAGTTCAATCCGTTCCGACCATCGGATCCGCTCATCGCTGCGGAGTTGTCCGGCGATTCGAGTAGCGAGTAACTCTGCCGAGGTCAGCCCCTCGACGCCACGTTCCAGCTGCGCGATGTAGGCGCGCAGATCGCGGATGACCTCGCCGAGGGCATCGACTGCGGCATCGAGCGCTGCTTCGAGGGCGTCGCGATCGTGCCGCGACATCTGCAGTCCGAGGCCAACCGAGTAGATCGATTGGATCAGATCGTCGTGGAGATCGCGGGCGATGGCGTCGCGGATCCGGTAGCGCTCGATCGCCCGTGCCGCCGCCTGTCGACGGACGCTGGAGAGCGCAATCGCGCCGATATCGGCGAGCTGCGTCAACGCGAGTTGGTCGACTTCGGCGGGTCGCTGCTCATAGTCGCAGGCCAGCGCGATCATGGTGGCCTGCTCACCGCCAGCGACGTAGCCCATCACGTGGTGCTCCGGCAGCAGATCCTCGAGCCAGTGCTGCCCCGCGTCGAGCGACTCGGCGACCTCGGCCAACGCGTGCGCCAGCGCCGAACCGGCGGGATGGACGAGCGGGCCGTCCAGATCCGCACTCTCCTCCGGCCAGATGAGCACCACGTGCTCATGGTTCGGGAACAAGCGCTCGATGCTGCGTGACAGGGCGCGCGCGCAGGCACGCTCGTCATCAATCGCCTGCAGTTCGGCCGAGGCGTGAACGATCTCCTCGGCCGTCTCGGCGCGACGCAGTTCCAGCTCGTGCGCCATCGCGTTGCTCATCGCGATCGATGCGTACGGCGCCAAGGTGAGGAGGCATGCCTCGTCGTCGGAGGTGAATGGCGGAGCATCGGGCGGTCGGGTGACGTAGAACGCGCCGATGGCGTCGCTGCCGCGCATGACCGGGACCCCAAGATACGGGCCCATCTCCGGATGGTGTGCGGGCACGCCGCTTGTCGCGGGGTGCACGCTGATCCGATCCACCCGCACCGGTGCGTGCTGCCGCGCAACCTCGCCGAGCAGCCCAACTCCGCGTGGTGGATGCGAGATGCCGGCGACCGTTTCCTGGTCCAAGCCGTGAGTGATGAAGTGGGTCAGCTCATCGCCACTGCCATACACGCCGATCGCGGCGTAAGCCGCCGACGTCAGCTCGCTCGCGGCGGCCGCCAGGCGCCGACCGACATGTTCGAGTGGGGCGAGTTCGGCGATGTCGAGCAGGATCGGTTGGATCCGCTCGGTCATGGCTTCCGGGGCGGCATTCATCGCGTCAGGGTAGAAACCACGATCACGCTCAACCAAGGGGCAAAGTCCCCTGGTCACGTGACTAAGGTCCTGGGACCATCAATCCGCCGGTATCTCGGTCTCGTTTGGCACGTCAGGCAGTGAAATCGGCTCGCCATCGTGAGTCGCGTGCACGACACGCCGCTCCACGATCTCCAGGTGACGAGGCGTGCCCGGGTTGGGTGAGCCCTCGCTATGTCCCAGCGTCACGATCTCCGCGTGCAGTCGGTCCGGCTCGAGTTCGAGGAACGCGACCGTCCCGAGGCGGGTCTCCTTGTGATGCAGGAGGTTTGGACTCCCCGAATTCATGAGCACCACACCGTCGCGATACTCGAGGCGCTCGACGTGCGTATCGCCGCCGATCACGATGTCGGGTTCGAGTCCGGCGAAGTCCCGTTCAATAATCTCGGTGATCGGACGGTCTTCGCGTCGCAAGTCGTGGGCCATGGCGATCCGCCAGCCCTCGATCTCCAGGTAGACGCGATCCTCGACACGGTCGTCCTCGAAGACGTCGTGGTTGCCTCGAGCGGCGCGGATGGGAGCGTAGGCTTCCATCCAGTCGAGTACGGAGGGACGCGAGATGTCGCCGCCGTGCAGGATCAACTCGACCGACGCGAGAAACTCGCCGACCTCGGGGCCGAGTTCATCCAGGGAGTGGATGAGTGACGGCAGATGGGTATCGCTGATCAGACCGATGCGCACGTCGCCAACGTAGCGGGCGTCCGCGGTCGGCGTCGAGGCTAGAACGCTCCGCGGTCAGCCAGCACTGCGATTTCATCCCAGTCGTATCCGAGCTCCAGGAGCAGAGATTCGCGATCCTGGCCGACCTCAGGAGCAGCCGCCAACCGCGCTGGCTGCCCGCGGAACTGGAATGGCGGGGCAACCGTGTCGATCTGGATGCCGGAGCGATGTGGCTTCGAGCGGATGAGGCCGTTGAGCCGTGCCTGTTCGTCAGAGCGGATCTCTTCGAGCGAGAGAACCGGGGACCAGGGGAGATCGGCTGCGTCGAGGCGCGGGGCGAGGTCGTCGAGGGCGACTGCGCCGATCGCGGTATCGAGGAGCGTCGTCGCCGCCTCGGCATGTGTGAGGATCGCGTCGAAGTCGACGAATCGAGGGTCCGCGATCAGGTCGGGGCGGCCGAGGGCCGTCCAGAGTGGCGCCCAGTAGCGACCGGCCTGGAACATCGCGAACTGGACCCAGCGGCCGTCAGCGCAGCGGTAGGTGTTGTACAGCGGGTTCGGACGTGCTTCGCGCGGCATCGCCTGCCTCGGCGCCCGCCCGAGCAGCGTGGTCTGGAGTTCCCAGCCGTTCGTCCAGAGCCCCGCGCCGTAGAGAGACACGTCGATGATTGCGCCCCCGCCGTCGCGTTCCCGACGAAAGAGCGCCGTCGTGATGCCGGCGACGATCGCGACACCCGACGGAAAGTCACCCATGGCGCCGACGAGCTGAACCGGCGGCTCTCCCTCGGGTGCGAGTGTGTGGCTGATTCCGCCACGCGCCCAATAGCCGAGCTCATCGAACGCGGGGCGCTCGGCGTCCGGGCCGGTCGGGCCATAACCAGTGGCGTGAGCGACGATCAGCTCGGGGTAACGGGCCTGGAGAATCGACGGCTCGAGGTCCGCGCGGCGCAAGGCGTCGGAGCGAATGTTGGTGAGGAACACGTCAGCGCGCTCGATCAGGCGGTGGAGCACCTCCTGGCCGGCGGCGGCCGCGAGATCGAGGGTGATCGCTCGCTTGCCGCCATTGGCGATCTCAAAGCCGGGCTCGACGGTGTGTCCGTCGACCTCAACCGTTGCGGCCCGTGCCGGATCCGCACTACCCGCGGGCTCAACCTTGATCACGTCGGCGCCGAACGCCGCGAGAATTGCGCCCGCAGACGGGGCCATGACCCAGCTCGCGACCTCGAGGACGCGAATGCCGGCCAGCGGAAGCTGATCGCCCTCGATCGGTTCGGTGTCTGTCATTGCGCGCCTCGCATGGTCCGGGCTGGCGGCGCGCATCGTAGTGTCGCGAGCCAGTCGACTCAACATCGAACGCGGACAGCGACGTGGCATCCGCCTCGATTAGAGTGGCGAAATGTCCGTCGCGGCGCCCTCCTCCCCCGACTCGGGCCTCGCGCCGTTCGCTGACTGGCGCTTTCGGAACCTGTGGATCAGCAGCGGCCTCTTCTTCAGCGGGTTTTGGGCTCAGACCGTCGTCCTCGCCTGGCTCGCGTTCGAGCTGACCGACTCCGAGTTCGCGGTCGCCGCGTTCACCGCCGCGCGGTTTGCCCCGCTGCTCACCGGGCCCGTGGGCGGGGTGATTGCCGACCGCACCGACCGGCCGCGGATGCTCCGGCTCTCGATTGCGATCGCCTTCGGGATCGGCGTCGCCGTCGCCGCCCTCGCGACCTTCGGCGAGATCGCCTACTGGCAGGTGCTGATCGCGGGCCTGCTGATCGGGACGATGCAGGCACCGTTTCAGCCGGTCCGCTTCACGCTGATCATGGACCTCGTGGGTCGCGATCTCGTATCCACTGCGAACGCGCTCAACATGGCGGCGCTGTTCGGCAGTCGGATCGTCGCGCCGGCGATCGCCGGCTGGGTGATCAGCGCAGCCGGCGCCGACATCGCGCTCTGGTTCTCGGCTGCGTGGTACGTACCCGCCTGGCTCTTGCTCGCCTCGCTACGCGAGGTCGAACGATCGACCCCGATCCGCGATGCTCGGATCGTCGCCGACTTCCTCGAAGGGTTCCGGATCGTGGTGCGTCACCGGGAGATGGTCGGCGTCCTGCTTGCGAGCGTCGCCGCCAACGTCTTCGCGTGGCCGGTTGTGCAGGGATTCCTGCCAGTGTTCGCGGACCAGGTGCTCGACGTGGGCGCCACCGGCCTCGGCATCCTCGTCGCTGCCAACGGGCTTGGCTCACTCTGCGGCGCCCTCGCTATCGCCTGGTTCGGCAACTTCCCGAGGAAAGGACGGCTGTTCCTCACGGCGACTGGCACGTTCGGCCTCGTGCTGACCGCGTTTGCGACGACCGATCAGATGCCGATCGCAATCGCGCTGATCTTTCTCGCCGGCTTCGCGAGCGCCGGGTTCGGTGTCATGCAAAGCACGCTGATGCTGCTGCTCGCGCCGGAGGAGGTGCGAGGGCGCGCGATGGGCGTGTTGATGCTGTCGATCGGCGCGCTGCCACTGTCGTTGTTGATCCTCGGAGCGGTCGCCGGCGCCGTTGGCGTCGTCGCGACGACGATCGTTGCGGGCCTGATGCTAGCGTTAGCGATGGCGCTGCTGGCGGTCGGCTTGCCCGGGGTCTGGCGGCTGCCCTAGCGATGATCGCGAGCTAGACCGGCTCCAGTGGCGTCTGCTCGTCCGGTGGTTCGACCTCGATTATGTCGCCTTCACGGACGTCGCCTCCGCTGATAACCACGCTCATCACGCCGGCTTTGCGAACGAGGTTGCCGTCCTCATCGCGGTCCAGCACCGCCTGCATCAGACCAGGCCGCAGGCCGTTGAGTTGATCGCATGGATTGCGCAGCCCGGTCAGCTCGACGACCGCGTCTGCACCGAGTCGCAGTCGCGTCCCGGTCGACAGCGCGAGCAGATCGATGCCGCGGGTGGTGATGTTCTCACCCATCTCTCCGGGCGCCATGTCGAATCCCGAGCCACGCAGTTCCTCGTGCAGTTCGGCGTGGATCAGGTGGACTTGCCGGAGGTTGGGCTTCGTCGCGTCGCTGCGCACCCGCGACAGGTGCTGAACAGTCGCGCCGCGGTGTACGTCGTCGTCGATGCCCAGGCCGGCGATCAGCCGGATCGAAGGCTGCGTGGGCTTGGCCATCGAGTGGGTGGCGCTGGAGTGGACTGCCTCGATCACGGCGCTCATCTGGTGCTCCTCGGAACTTAGTCGCCGCCAGCGGCGGCCGCCTCGACATCCCGCTCGTGGACGATCACGTTCGGCTTCGCCCGCGCGATGACCGGCCAGAGGACGGCGGCGATGACCATCGTCATGACGCCCATCACGATCAGTGTGATGCGCTCGCCGAAGGCGTCAGCCGCGAGGCCCACCGGCAGTCCGGCGAGCATGAATCCGGCGAACGCCAGCGAGGTCAGCGAGATCACGCGGCCGTAGTATGCGGGCTCTGACTCCATCACGATCACCGCGCTGTTCAGCGTCTGGAACGCGCCGGTCCCCAGGCCCATCAAGAACATCGGGACGAAGAGGACCATCAGGTTCGGGCTGAGGCCGGTCAGCACCAGCGCGGCGCCGGTCAGCAACGCACCGAGGCTGTAGACCGTGAGCGCCCTCGACGACCTGGCGATGCCAGCGACTGCGAGGCTGGCGGCGAGTCCACCGACCGCGTTCACCGTTTGCAGGATGCCAAACTGCTCGACGTCCTCGCTGAGTTCGTTCTCGAGGAGGCCGGGGAGCACGGTCGTTGACGAGAGTCCGAGGACGATCATCGCGAAGAAGAGGACCAACATCCAACGCAACCGCGGCTGCCCGTTCACGTAGCGGACACCGGCCATCATGTCCTGAACAACGGAGCGACCGGCGTTCGGCGTCGGCTTGGAAGGCGGCAGCAGCAGTAGCGAGAACGTGGTCCCGGCGTACAAGACGGCCATCAGGAAGTAGGCGCCGGCCGCACCGATAAAGGAGATGGTGACGAGGACCCCGCCGATCGCCGGGGCCCAGATCCGGGCGGCATTCAGCGCGACTTGGTTGAGCGCGACAGCGTTCGGACGCAGGTCTTCCTCGACAAGGTCGACGACCCATGCCTGCCGGGCCGGCCCCATAAAGGCAAACATCATCCCGATGATGAACGAGCCGATCGCGAGGTGATAAATCTCGATCCGGTCGATCGCGAGCAGTACGCCGATGACGAAGAAGACGGCGGTGATTACCGCCGCGCCGATCGCCGAGACCAGGCGCTTCGACGCCCGATCCGCGACCGCGCCGCCGAACGGACCGAGGAAGGCCATCGAGAGACCCTGGCCCAGCAGCACGACGCCGACCGCGCCATTTCGGCCAGTCAGCTCGAAGGCCACGATCGCCTGGACGATCGTCGACATGAAGAAGGCCGTGAAGGTGCCGAGCGAACCTGCCCAGAGGATCGCGTAGTTCCGAATCCGCAACGCGGCGAATGAGCTACCCAAACAGCGCCCCAAGTGGTGACTCTGACGTGCACGTCAGAGCGACCAGCGTAGCGCTTGCTCGCGCTGAGAACCCCCCGTGTCGCGCTTGATCGCGCTGAGAACTCGGAGTCACCCGTCCTCAACCGGGCGCTGAGCTGTTGGCTAGTTGCGCGGGCCTTCGGGCCAGTGCTCCTGCTGCCAAGCACGCCGCTGCTCGAGGTCGCTGAAGCGACCGTCGCGCCAGGCGAGCGCCTCTTTCAACCCGCCCTCGGCGTTGCGCGTCCGCCACTCGTTCATCGCGGGCGACGAGTGCATCCGTGCGTCCAGCTCGGCTGCGAGGCGCTGCATGGTGCGCGCGCCCATCATTTCCATCGCCAGGTTCACGGCGCGCTTATTGCCCGCGAGCATGTCGGGGTGAATCATCGCCAATCGATCGGCGATCTCCTCGACGGTTTCCTCGAGGTCATCAAAGGGCACGGACTTCAGCACGAGGCCCGCCTCGGCGGCCTCGGTACCGGACATGAACTCACCGGTCAGCAGCATGTACTTCGCGCGCTGCGGCCCGACCAGGTAGGTCCACATGTGAGCCGGTGGCCCGCCCATCGCGCGGACCGGAGGGAAGCCGATGTTCGCGTCGTCAGCAATCACCACCATGTCGCACAGCAGCACCAGGTCGGTCCCGCCCGCCACGCAGTAGCCGTGCACCTGACCGATCACCGGCTTGTGCATGTCGAAGATGGTCATCCGGTCGCGCTGTGCGTCCTGCATCCGCCACGTGTCGTCGTCGAAGGTCGCGGAGCCACGATAAACCTCGGCGTACTTGTCCTTCTCGTCGACGGTCTCGCCCGCCCGCACGCGGTTAGGCGTCAGGTCATAGCCGGCGCAGAACGAGCGGCCCGCGCCACGGAGGATCACAGAGTGAACGCGGGTGTCCTGGTCGGCGTCCATCAGCGCTTCGCGGAGTTCTGACTGTAAGCGTCGCGACAGGGCGTTCAGTTTCTCTGGCCGATTGAGGGTGATTCGAGCGCGGCCGCGCTCCTTCTCGACGATCAGAGTCTCGTAGTCGGCCATGTCGCTCTCCCTCTTCGCACGTGCTGCGCCCGCAGATTACTCGAACCGCCGATCCGGGGACCGCCTGCTAGGCGTCGCCGACTCGTCGGAGGAGGCGGCCATCCCAGCGCAGCCACGGTCCCGGCTCTCCGCCGATGTCATCGAACAGGTTTCCCTCGCCGATCAGCGGGCCCTCGGTGACGAATGTTCGTTCCGACGTGAATCGCGCGGCGGTCGCCGGGGTGACGAGTGGTGGCGGCCGGCCGTCACGTTGGTGGATCTGTAGTTCGACCCAGAGCTGGCCGTCGTGCTCACCGAGAACGACATCCCGGAGGATGCCGTGGTAGCGGCCGAGGACGGGCGAGAGGTCGGGGGTTGGCCCGCTGGGAGCGGGCTGGGCTACCAGCCCAAGTCGCTCACCGAGGACCCAATCGATCAGCTCCTCGTGCAGGCGAATCCCGCTGGAGGCGTTCGTCATCACCGTGATGCCAAAGTCGCGCTCGGGCACAAACTTGAAGCCACACATCTGCCCGTTGGTCTCGCCGCCGTGGCGCCAAACGTCGACCTCGCCGACCGTCTCGAGCATCCAGGCGTAACCGACTGCCGCGCAGTTGCTCCCGCCCTCGATCTGTCGCGTCTGCATCGCGCGGACCGTCTCCGGACGCACGGGCCCCCCGCTGCTCCCGCCGAGTTGAAAGCGCAGCCAGCGGAGCTGATCGCGCACGTCAGCCACGAGGCCACCATGAGCCGCAGCACTGCGTACGAGGTGCCAGGGGCGCGCTACCTCGATGGCACCGTCGCGGACGAGGTGGCCGGCGACGTAGCGGTGTAGCAGCAAGTCGTGCGCTCGATGGAGCGTGCGTGTCATGCCGAGGCCGGCGGAGATGCGGTTGGCGACCAGTTCCTCGAACGGCCATTCGTCACCCGCGAGCACTTCCGCGAGCCGTCCCGCGACCGCAAAGCCGGCATTCGAGTAGGCGTAGGCCGAGCCGGGTGGCACCTGGCTCGGCACCTGCGGCATCGCCTCGATCACGGCGGCCAGCCGGTCGTCCTCGCCACGCGGGTGAACGAGGAACCAATCACCGTCGAAGCCGCCGCTGTGGGTCAACAGATGGCGAACGAGGAGCGCGTCGGACCACTCCTCACGTTGTAGCCACAGCTCGGGGAGATACCGGCGAACTGGAGCGTCGAGGTCTAAGCGACCGAGTTCAACGTCCTGCATCAGCAGCGTGGCGGTGAAGGTCTTGGTCGTCGAACCAATCTGAAACAGTGTGTGCTCGTCGACGGCGAGCGGGTGGTCGATGCTGGTCACGCCGAAGGTCTCGACCGTCTCTTCACCGTCCTCGAGAATCCCGACGGCGACGCCGGGCACCTTGAGTTCGATCATCGCGGCCTCGGTGCGGCGACGCAGCTCCTCGCGGAAGGCCGGCTCCACGGATTACCTCGAACCGGGGACGACACCTCGAACGTTGGTCTCGACGCGGTAAACGCTGGTCTGCGCCGTAAGGAAGAGCGAGGAGAAGTCGGGGCCGCCGAAGGTGAGGTTCGCCGCGTGCTCCGCGGTCTCGAACGTGCCGAGGTGTGTGCCGTCGGGCCCGATCGCCCAGACTCCGCCGGCGCCGGTCGTCCAGAGGCGGCCCTCAGTATCGACTTTCATTCCATCAGGGACGCCGGTCAGATCGACCGGTCGCATGTCGCAGAACAGCTCTCCGCCGCTGATCGACCCGTCGGTCGCGACGTCGAAGCGCTTGATGATCTTGTCGCCTGAATCACCGACGTAGAGGACCGACTCGTCCGGCGAGAAGGTGAGCCCGTTTGGCTGGTTGAAGTCATCGACCAGCAGGGTGAGCGTGCCATCCGGATCGACGCGGTAGACGCCCTGGAACGAGAGTTCCTGCGTCTCGCCAGGAACGCCAAACGGATCGCGTCCGGGGCGTGCGGGCTGGAGGCCGTACGTCGGATCGGTGAAGTAGATCGACCCTGAGCTGTGTACGACGACGTCGTTGGGGCTGTTGAACTTGGAGCCATCGTGACGGTCGACGACCGTCTCCTCCGGCTGGTCGTACGCGGCGCGCGATACGCGGCGTCCTGAGTGCTCGCAGCTCACCAGTCGACCGTCCGCATCGAGGGTGTGCCCGTTCGAGTGACCGCTGGGATCTCGGTAGACCTCCGCGACGTCGGTTCCAGGCCGCCAGCGATGGATCTTGCTGGCAGGGATGTCGCTGAAGAGCAGACAGTCGTCATCCGCGATCCAGATCGGGCCCTCGGTGAAGCCGAAACCGGTACAGAGCCGCTCTTCCGAGGTCGAACTCAGCAGAGCACTCAGCCCGTTGTCGTTCGAGATTTCCATGACGTTCCTCCCGTTCGTCGCGGCCTAGAGCGACTCGACGAGCACCTTCGCGTCGACCAGACCTGGTCGTGCCTCGGATAGTCCGAATTGTTCGAGGACGGCAGGGCCATCGGCTCCCGGCGCCGAGGCGGGCGCTCCGGGCTGGACGGGCGTCCGGGACAGCCGCGGCGACGGTCCCGTCGTCCGCACGCGACCGGGGCCGTCGTGAGGGCGGGTGATGCTGATGCCACGACCGGTCAGCCAGTCACCCTCCATGTTCTCGGCGACGCCTCGGACGGCGTGCGCGCCCGCGCCCGCCGCGAGCACGGTGGCGATCGCGACGTCCGCGCTCATCGAGGCGAAGCGAGCCTCGAGTGCCGCCTCGAGATCCTCGGACGCTTCGAGGCGAAGCGCGCTCAGCAGCGCTGTCGTCTGCGCCTCGTGGGCGCCGAGGAAAAACCAGCCGTCCTCGGCGCGGTACAGGCGCTGGAGTGGGCCGAAGCCGAGCGTGTCCTGACCGCGCGGTTCGTCCCAGCGCTTGCCTTCGTAGGCCTGCATGAACGGCGACTGCAGCAGCGTGCCGGTGTAAGCGAGGGCCGAGCGAACCTGTTGGCCCTCGCCGGTGATCGCCTTGTGACGCAGCGCGAGCGCGACAGCGTAGGCACCCATGATCCCAGTGGCGTAGTCGTTCACCGGGAAGGGCTGTAGTTCGGGGCGCGTGTCACCGAAGCGCATCTGCATTCCGGTCGCCGCCTGCGCGAGGTGCTCCCAGCCCGGGCGCTGTTCCCACGGTCCGCCGTGCCCGTACGCGTTCAACGAGGCGTAGACAACGTCCGGCTTGCGGGCGCGCACCTCGTCGTAGCCGAGGCCGATTCGGTCGAGGGCGCCGGCGCGGTAGTTCTGGAGCACCACGTCAGCGTCCTCGAGCAGCCGCCAGAAGACGTCCTTGCCCTCCTCGGTCTTGAGGTCGAGCAGCATGCTGCGCTTGCCGCGGTTCACGTCGAGGTGCGAGGCGATGCCGCCCTCGCGGGTTGGGTTGTCGATCTTGATGACGTCGGCACCGAACTCGGCGAGCGTCCGACCACAGGTCGGTCCGGCGAGGATGATGCAGAGGTCGAGTACCCGAACGCCCTCGAGCGCCGCGAGTGGCGAGGGCGCCTGGTCGGTCGGCTTCGCCCGCACTAGACCAGGGTCGGCCGCCTCGGCGAGTACCGCATCGCGGTCGGCGTTGAGGCGTGGCGCCGGGGCGCGCACGTTGCCGGGCGTGCCATCGAGGCGCGGGTGCACGCCGGGCTGCCGCATCGGACCGAGGTCGAGGTCATCGACATCGATCACGGCCTTCGACGCGAGCGCGTGGTCGTTCTCCAACCACTCCGAGGACTCGCGACAGATCGCCGTCGGCGTCCCGGCGTCGTTGATCACCTGCTCCCATTCGGCGGCCGGACGGGTCTTTAAGAGGGCGACCATCCGGTCGGCTAGCTCCTCACGCAGCGTGTCTTCGACGAGAATGCGGTCATGGTCGAGCAGGCCCTCCGCGGCCCATGACTCCTCGACGCCTGCCGCCTGCACGAACTGCGTGCGATGCCGCGTCGGGTTCGCGAAGAACTGCACCCAGCGGCCATCCTCGCACTCGTACTGGTTCACCCACGGGGTGCCGAGGGCCCCCCGCCTCGCCTGCGGCTGATCGACGACCTTCATCCCGGTCGCGCCGACGGCCGTGAAGGTCGCGTCGAATAGCGGAACCTCGATGCGCTGACCTACGCCGTCGCGCTCGCGCGCATTCAATGCCATCGCAATGCTGGTCACTCCGAGGAACGCGCCGTAGCTCGACGAGAGCGGAATCGCCGTCACTGCCGGCGGCTCCCGCGGTGGCAATCCCATCCGGTTCAGGTAGGTGCCGCTCGCCGCACCCAGCACGCCCTCCCAGGCCGGCGTCGCGGCGCGCTCGTCATCCTCGGAGAAGCCGGGGAGCGAGCAGTAGATCAGCTGCGGGTTGAGTGCGTTCAGCGCCTCGTAGCCGAGTCCGAGGCGGTCCATGACGCCAGGACGGAAGTTCTCGACGACGACGTCTGTCCTCGAGGCCAGCGAACGCGCCGTTTCGAGGTCGACCGCGTCGGTCAGATCGAGGGCGATCGAGCGCTTGCCACGGTTCCAGGTGGCGTTGGCGGGCGTGTCCCAGCGTGGGCCCTCGGGCGGGTCGATGCGGACGACATCGGCGCCCTGATCGGAGAGCAGCATCGCGGCCAACGGCCCTGCCACATACTGCCCAAAGTCGAGTACCCGGACCCCATCCAACGCACCGCTCATGTCGCCTCCGCTCGCTCAATGCGAACGGTAGCAGAGCAGCCCGCGACAGGATCCGGGCGAGCGCGACCCGCTAGCTCGTGAAGAGCGGAGCTACGTTGCCAGATTCGACGTAGGCCTTGAGCGAGGTCATGAGCTGGCCCCACGTGTAGGCGACCATGCCGATGCCCTCATCGGTCGGGAACCCCGCGTGCTTGAAGTTCACGAGCACGCCCTCGCCCTCTGGGTTCGGCACCACCTGCCAGGTGACCTCGGATCCGGTCCAGTGCGGCGGGAAGCCACCCGTCGAGGTCCACTTCACCGTCGAGTCGTCAGCCGCATCGACGCGAAGCTCGAATGGCATCGGCGCTACCGGAAAGGCCGGTTTGATGGTGCCGCCCGTGGATCCGCTGCCCTCGCATTGGTCGGTCCACCAGGCACGAATGCCCTCGACGCTGGCGATCGCCTGCGCGGTCTTCGCCTGGTCGGCGTTCACGTCGACCGTGAACAAGATCTCCCCTGCCATCAGTTCAGTCCCTTCTCAATCGATATTTTAGTGTCTGCTGAATCGTAGGTGAGTGGCGCGTTCATTTCAACCATCGCTAAAATGATTGGCATGGATCCCCTACAGGTCGTGACCGAGCCGCGACGACGGCAAATCCTCCTGGTGTTGGGCACCTCGGAACTGGCGGCGGGCGAGATCGTTGCGCAGACCGACGTGTCGTTCTCGGCGGTGTCGCAGCACCTGGCGAAGCTGCTCGAGATCGGCGTCGTCGAGGTGCGGCGCGATGGGCGCCACCGGCTCTACCGGACGAACCAGCAACGGCTCGCCGAGGTGACCGCGGCTCTGCAGACAATGTGGAGTAGCGACATCGAACGACTTGCTCAGATCGCAGAGCTCGCTGAGCGCCACAAGAGCGTTCCACCGGAGGAGCGTTGATGACCTCGACCTGGACGGAAGACGGTGCGGCGATCGTCGAGCGCTATATCGAGGCGCAGCCGGAGACGGTCTTCGCCCTCTTCGAGACGCGCGAGGCGTGGCTGAGCTGGCAGGGCGTCGATGCGACGATCGAGGCGCGAGCTGGCGGGGCATTCCGGATCGACATCCGCGGCGATGGCTGGATCTCCGGTTCGTTCGTGGAGGTCGTCGATGACCGACGCCTGGTCTTCACGTGGGGCTGGGAAGGGCCCGACGCTCCGTACGCCGTCGCGCCCGGTGGCAGCACCGTCGAGGTCGAACTCACCCCCGAGGGCAGCGGCACTCGCCTCCGACTGACCCATCGGATCGCGGTCACGGAACTCGAGGAACAGACGCGGATGGGTTGGGTCCACTACATCGAGCGGCTCGCGGTGAGAGCCGAGGGCGGCGATCCCGGCCGGGATCCGCACCTGGCTGCCGACATCAGCTAGCTCATCCGTCGCCTTCGACGCCGCGACGGCTATAGTCCGCGCGGAGCCTGGAGGTCAGATGGACACCATCGAAGTGGAGCGACCGGGCGACCGTCCTGGCCTCGCGATCGTGCGCTTGAATCGCCCCGACAGGCTCAATGCGATCAGCCAGCAGATGCACCAGGACCTGCAGGACCTCTGCCACGAACTCAGCACCGATGGCGACACGCGCGTCGTCATCCTGACCGGCAACGGGCGCGCCTTCTCGGCGGGTGCGGACCTCGGCGGGGCGCCGAACGTGGGGCCGAATCGGATCTCGGGGAGCCGCGTTGATGCGGCCGACGCCCATGCCGCGCGGATCGCCTCGACGATGGGGAATCGGACGTCGGCGGCCCTCGAAGAGCTGCCGCAGGTCACGATCGGCGCGATCAACGGGCTCACGATCGGCGGCGGCGTGGTCTTCGCGAGCTGTATGGACATTCGGATCGCCGCACGTTCAGCGTGGTTCTCGATTCCCGAGGTGGAGCTCGACATCCCACTGACCTGGAACGCCCTGCCACGCCTGATGCGCGAGATTGGCCCGGCGCGTACGAAGGAGCTGGTGATGCTCTGCGAACGATTCACGGCGGAGGACGCCGAGCGCTGGGGCTTCGTGAACCACGTCGTCGAGGACGGTGAGCTGATGCCTCGGGCGCTCACCACCGCCGACCGCCTACTGGCGATGGACCCCTACTCGATCTCTGTGACGAAGGCGGCAACCACCGCCCTCGCTCAGATGATGGTGCCGCAACAAGTGACCTGGAGTGATCCGGACATGCTGCTCATGGGCCGGGGGTTCGACCGCTCCGAGTAGCCCTCGACAGCGTCGAGGTGCCAGGCCTCGGCTAGCCGCCCGACCACATCGAGAGCGGCGACATCGGCGCCTCACCGTGGAGCTCGGCGCCGTCTCGGACGTAATCAACCGAGACCACGTCGCCGGGCTGATACATGCGCTGGATGAACCACTGGTCGGAGCGACGAAAGACCGGGACGCCGGCGAGCCGAATCACCAGATCACCCGCCTCGAGGCCGGCGTCGTGCGCAAAGCCCTCGGCTCCGACCGATCGAGCGCGGAGGCCTCCGGTCACCTCGGTGAGCGTGGCGGCGAACGAACTCTTCCACTCATGGATGCGCCGCAGGGCGAGTCCGGACTCCAGGTAGACGCCCAGATCGTGAATCGCGTCGTCCCAGCCTTGAAGCCGCGCGGTGTTCAGATCGATCCAGTCCTCGCCACTGCCGAAGCCGGAACGGGTAATCGTGAGTCGGGTGCCGCCCTCGACCGCCTCGAGGCTGACGGACATTTCTATCCGGTCATCACCCTCGGTCTCGGTCCAGTGGACGCCGTGGCCGGGCTCCAACTCCGTGATCTGGACCTGGGTGGCGCCCGCTGAGATGTAGGCGTCGCCTTTGATCGGGTTGTTCCAGACTTGAGGCTCGTCCGTGTCGTAGAAGGCGCGCCAGACCTCGTCGATCGGCGCGGAGAACTCGAAGCTACGTTGCCATTCCATGGGTCGGGTCCTTGCTAGTAGAGCGGCCGGCGGCGAATCGCCTCGGGCACGTCGATTTCGAGATCGCGGATTCGATCGAGGAGCTGCGCCCGGTGGTGCACGTCGTGCACCAGCCGGTGGAAGGCGATGTAGTGCCCGGTGAAGTCAGGGGGATCGACGTAGGTCGGGTCGTTCGGGGGCGGCTCATAGGTCGCCTCAAGCGCGGCCGCGTCCGTCAGGAACGACGCCGTGCGTTCCCACGAGGCCCGCAGCGCGTCTTGTAGGCCGGCGACCGTCGCGTCCTGGGGCAGTGGCTCGCCGGCCTCGCGTCCGAGCGAGTGCGCCAGCCAATGGTCGCGACCCCCGATGATGTGCGACGCGACCGCTCGGGCGCCCCACTCGCCCTCGGGCGCCTCGTCGAGGCGGTCCTCCGGAATGAGGTCGAGTAGTGCGACCAGGTGCTCGTTGAGGTCGGCCCAGTACGCGCCCACCTCGATCGGTTGGAACTCGCCGGTGGCATCGCTCATTCGCGTGGACCTCCGCCGAGCTCGCCGGTGGCCCACAGATCGATAGGCGACATGGGCGCCGACGCAGTGAGCAGCTCCCGCCCGCGGATGTAGCGCACCTCGGTGTCCGTTTCGGGCGCGATCGACCGGGTGAGCAGCCACATGTCGGTGCGATCGAAGACCGGCACCCCCGCCAACCCCACCACCAGGTCACCGACCTCGAGACCGGCGTGCTCGCCGAAGGAGCCGGGTTGTCGGTCGGTCACGCGCATCCCGCCGAGGACTTCTTCGAGCTGTAGGCCGGTCGCGCTCAGCGGGTGATCGGGATGCGAGCGGTACAGCCGGCGCAAGTCGATCCCCGTATCGAGGTACACCGCGAGGTCGTGCATCACCTCGGCCCACGCGACGAGCTTCGAGGTCTGGCGGATGTCGAACATGTCGCCTTCGCCGAAGCCGGAGCGTGTCAGGGTGACGCGGGCGCCGCTCTCGGTCTCCGTGACCTCGAGGCGCATGGTCATCTCGATGTCAATGTCGTCATGTGTGTCCGTCCAGGTGGCGGACCGATCACCATCGCTCGCCTGGCGGACGCGATCGCTGTCCCAACTCGTGGGCGAGTCCGGCATCGTGAGCGCGGCCCAGACCGCGTCGGCGGAAGCGGTGAAATCGAACGTGCGGATCCATTCCATCAGACTGTTCCCGTCGTCTCGGCCTCTGGGTACACCGCGAACACCGCCCGAAACGGTTCGCCTTCCTTCGAGCCATGCTCCTCGAGAAGTTTGCGCGTGGAACGGAGGAAGGCGTCCATGAACGCCGCGCGATCCGCTTCGGATGCGAATCGCACCTCAGCGGTGACGCCAGCGCTCGCGATCTGCTCACCGTCGAAGGCCGCCCGATCGAGGAGTACGGCCGCATCCGCCTGCAGCCGCTCGCCGATCTCGACGAGGGTCCCGAGCGAATGCTGACGTTGGAGTGCCTCGAGACGACGCGGGTTCGACCAGGCGATCTGCGGCGACACCACGAACGAGCGGGCCACCGCCTGGTAGAGCGCTTCGATGAAGTTGCCCTTACGGCGCTCCTCGACCCGCTCCACGAGCGCGACCCGCTCGAGCTCCTTCAGGTGGTAGTTGATCCGCTGCCGCGGTTGGCCGAGTTCGCGTGCGACGGAGGCAGCTGACATCGGCTCGCGCAACATCTCGAGGATGGCGACACGTGTCGAATGACTGAGCGCCTGTAGCTGTTCCGGGTCGGACAGCGTCTGGATCGAGGTCGATTGGGCGTCCATAGAACGATATTCCTGTCTAGACAGTAATTACGTTCTATAGAGCTCAGGCTGGCCCGTCAACTGCACTTGATCGCCACACCAAAACGGCCCGCCAATCGGCGGGCCGTTTGCTGGCGAACCGTTGGGCTCGGACTAGCCTCGAGGCAGCCCGAGGCCGCGCGTCGCGATCACGTTCCGTTGAATCTCGCTCGATCCACCGGCAATCGTCCCGGACACACTGGAAACGTAGCCGCGTGTATGTCGGGCGTTCATCGCCGCACGCGGGCTCTCGGTGTCCCACACGTTCGAGTTCAAGCCGAAGACCTTGGTCCCGGTGCGTGCGAGGCGCTGTCGTAGCTCGGAGGCGAACATCTTCGCCGTCGACGCCTCGTAGTTCGGGATCATTCCGGAGTTCTGCATCGAGATGATGCGGAACGAGAAGTTGTACTGCACTTCGCTCTCGATGAAGCCCTCGGCCAGCTCGTGGCGCAGCGCATCTGACTCGGCGAGCCGGGACTTCTCCTGGCCCTCCTCGGTCGTCGCGTACTCGATCAGGTCGCTGATCGTCCGACGTGCTTCCATCGCGCCCTGGATATTGGAGCGCTCGAAGTCGAGGAGCGATGCGCCGACATACCAGCCACGGTTCAGCTCACCAACGACGTTGGAGGCTGGCACGCGGACGTCCTCGAAGAACGTTTCGTTGAACCCGTGGCGATCGGCCATGTTGATCAGCGGTCGGACGGTGATGCCCGGCGTCTGGCGGTTCATCAGCATGAACGAGATGCCTCGGTGCTTCGGCGCCTCCGGGTCGGTCCGCACGAGGGCGAAGAGCCAGTCCGCCGTATGCGCGCCGGACGTCCAGATCTTCTGGCCGTTGATCACGTACTCGTCGCCGTCGCGAACGGCGCGCGTCTGAAGGGACGCGAGGTCGGAACCGGAACCGGGCTCCGAGTACCCCTGGCACCAGGCCACCTCACCCGAAAGGATGCGCGGGAGGTGCTCGGCCTTCTGTTCGTCGCTGCCGTGAACGATCAGCGTCGGGCCGAGCATCTGGACGCCCATGCCTCCGACGGCGGGTGCGTTCGAGCCGGTCATCTCCTGTTTGAAGATGAACTGCTCCATTGGGGTCAGACCGGCGCCGCCGTATTCCTTCGGCCAGTGTGGCGCGACCCAACCACGCGTCGCCAAGGCGTCCGCCCAATCGATCGCAGCCTCGCGCGCATCGTCGTCATCGGACTTGCGGTCGCTCTGCCAGCCGCCGTATTCCTCTTCGGCGCCGCCGCGGTAGCGGGTCGGGAGCTTCTCCTCGATCAGCGTCCGCACTTCACCTCGGAACGTGGCCTGCTCGTTCGTGTCGTTCCAGTCCATGCGGACCTCCCTTGAACGCCTGCGCGTCATGCGCAACGTCGAATCGATTTATCACAGTTGTGAACGGCGATGTCAACGGCGAACGTCGGGAACCCACGTCCCAGGCAGCGTGTCGCCCTGAGATTGGCTATGCGGCCGTCGGGAACGCGACGCCGAGTTCGTCCGGCGTGTCATGGGGGTGCAGCAACGAGAGGGCGATCAACGCGGCGCCGGCGCGCTGGCCCGCCTCGAACTCGAGCCCGACCTCGAGGCCATCGGCACGCTCGAGGCGGCGCCGCACGCGGCAGCGCATCCGCGCGACCGCGCCGTCAGGGAGCACGACATCGAGCTCCGCGCGATCGGGCACCGAATCGGCAGGACGGTCGATCAGCAGCGCCTGGGCACCGGTCGCCGATAGATCCTCAATCTCGCAGCGCTGGCCATCGAAGCCGCCGAAGAGGCGGACATCGAAGCGGACCGAGGCGCGCCGATTCTTCGCGAAGCGCGGGTCGCGGATCCGCCGTACCGCCATTACCAGCAGCGCGAAGTTCAACGCGAGGAACGCCGATGAACCGACCGCCGCGGGAAGCTCGTGATACGCGGTGGGCGTGAGGCCAAACAGCGTCGCGGGGAACCAGAGCAACCCGACGGTGCAGCCGACCAGCAGCATCCGGTGGAGGCCGGGCACAGGAGTCCGACTCCGCTCCTTGCTCGCTCCCTTCGGTGTTGCGATGAATCGTGCGCGTTCGCCGGTCAGCAGCACTAGCGTCGCGGGGAGCACGGCCGGTAGCCGAAGCATCTCGAAGAGGAGCGAGGCGACCGGAGGGTAGAACCCGCGTGCGAGCATGCGGAGGGCGATGAACTGGAGCACGAACGTGGTTGCGAAGGCTGGACCGTAGACCCAGCCAGGCGCCGTGATCGGTGTCGCGCCGGTCATGACGACCGCGATCGGCAAGGCGATGAACGCGAGCGTCCGCCAGGAATCGAACCAACCCAGCAGCGTGGTGGCGAACGCCATCCGTTGACCAATTGACATTTGCCGATTGGTCAACGGACGTTCCTGCCGCAGCACCTGCATCGCGCCCACCGCCCAGCGGTGCCGCTGCAGCATGTACGAGGTCGCGTCGCTGGGAGCCAGGCCGCGCGCGAGCACCTCGTTGTGGTAGACCGTCGTCCATCCCAACCGGTTCATCCGCATCGTCGTCTGAATGTCCTCAGTCACGGACTCGGTCGCGACGAGGCCAACCTCGTGGAGCGCTGTCGACCGGACAACCGCGCCAGTTCCGCACCAGAACGCGGCATCCCAGAAGTTCTTTCCAGGCGCGATCACTCGATAGAAGATCGACTCCTCGTTGTATGGCCGCTGATCGTCCTGGGTCACGCCCTCGTGCTCGAACGACTCAAGGTTGTAGAAGTCCTGCGGGGTCTGGACGATCGCGACGCGGGGGTCATCGAAATAGGCGAGCGTGTGCCGGAGGAACTCCGGCTGGGCGACGTGGTCCGCGTCGAAGAAGACGTAGAAGTCAGCCGGGACCTGCTTGATCGCGGCGTTGAGATTGCCTGCTTTGGCATCGGTGTTCTGTTCCCGGGCGAGATAGTTCGCACCGAGCTCCTCGGCGAGCTCCCGAATCTCCGGACGGTTCCCGTCATCGAGCACCCAGGTCTCATGTGGGAGCTGTATCGCGAGCGCGGCGGCGATCGACGGGAGCAGGACCTCCTCGGGTTCCTGGTACGTCGGGATCAACACGGCGATCCGGCCCGGCGCCCGATCGACGGTGCGGGGCGGCGGCCCGGCATCGATGTTCCACAGGCTGAGCGTGTAGAGGACGAGGCCAATCGCGTTGTGCACCTCGGCGAGCAGCAACGGCACCGAAACCCACCACACGCCGAGGTCAACGGTCGAGGTTCCCCGCCATCCGAGGTAAACGAACGTCACCACGATCGTGAGCAGCGCGACGCCGCGGATCCTTGCCTTCCGGCGCGTTGACTCCGGTTCCGGACGAGCACCGCCGAGAAACGTCGGTAACGCCTGGCGTTGGCGAGCGAAGTATGGAACGGAGCTCGCGTGATCGCCTGTGGGCACGGCTGAGCCGCCGCCGGCAAGGCGCGTCGGGGAGCGGCGCTTCGCGATCAGATAGCTCGTTTCTCTCACGACGAAAGGCCGCGTTGTAGGAAATCGATTGCCACTGCCTGCTAATGGTCGATCTTCTCTGTTCGCGCTCGACCGGAGAGCCAGTCAAAACCCTCACAGAACGGCGACGGCGGGCGATGTCGGCGGGATCGAGCGCCACCTGTGCCTGAGCGGACAGTGTCTTGACAGACGGCAACGATTGCATCCCAGTCGGCCCCGGTGGCGCGCCACGAACCGGAGCCCGACACTCCCGCCATGCCGCGCCACGAGCACGCCCTCCGAATCGCCGATATCGGCATCAAACTGGCACTCGTGGGCCTGCTTGTGTTTGGCGCGTTCAGCGGCCTCCAACAGTTCGAGGGGAAGGCGTTCGGTGGTCGTCTGGTGGCGTACCCGCTTGCAGTGTCCGTCCTCCCGCTCGCCTGGAGGCTGGCCGCACGCCGCCGTCAGTTCCCGTACCTGGCCGACATCCTGATCACCGCGCCATTCCTCATCGACGTGATCGGGAATGCCGCGGACCTCTACGACACGGTCGACTGGTGGGACGACGCCAACCACTTCTTCAACTGGCTGCTGCTGTCGACGGGGGCTGGATTACTGGTTTCGCGGCAGTCGATGCCGCGCTGGACCCTCGCCGGCATGGTGATCGGGTTCGGCGCCACGAGCGCGGTCATCTGGGAGCTGGCCGAGTACGTCGCGTTCATCCGCGATTCGCCAGAGCTGGCGACCGCGTACGAGGACACCCTCGGCGACCTCGCGCTCGGCTCACTCGGCTCGGCTGTCGCGGCGGGGGTCGTGACCTGGCTCGCGCGCGATCGAGGTGCCGATCCGCTATGACCGCTGCGCGTGTGCTCTGCTGGTCGCGGGCGGAGGAACGACGATGGCGGAAGCGAATCGAAGTTACATGCGCCTCCAGTGGCGTGCGCACAAGCTGGCCTGGGGCCTCTCGGGCGGCCGCCTCGGTCGGCGCCTCGGAGGGATGCCCGTCCTCGAACTGATCAGTGTCGGGCGGAAGTCAGGTCAGCCGCGTCAGATCCTGATCTGGTACGTCGATGACGACGGCATGCCTGTGCTGATCGGCACGAACGCCGGTCGCGACGCCGACCCGGCCTGGGCTCGGAACCTTCGCGCTGAGCCGAATGCGCGCGCTCGCTGGGACGGCCAGTGGCACGAAATTCGGGCGGTCGAAGTCAGTGGCTCAGAGCATGGGCGGCTCTGGACGCTCGCGACGGAGATCCACCCGGGCTACGGGAAATACCAGGAGTCGTTGACGCGCCCGATCCCGATCGTCCGCCTCGAACCGCGCGAGCGAGGCGAGCCGCGAGCTATGAAGTGACCCGCAGCTCCGGGTGTTTGAGGCCAGTCCCCGTGTTGAATAGCACGATCCGAGAGTCGGCATCGAGGCGGTCTCCGGCGATCAGCTTGCGCATCCCAGCGAACGTCGCTGCGCCCTCCGGACAAACGTCGATCCCCTCCGCGCGCGTCATCTCGAGGATGGCGGTGCGGATCTCCTCGTCGCTGACGGTGATCGCATCACCCTTCGACTCGCGGACCGCCGCGAGGATGAGGTCGTCCGCAAAGGCGGCCGGCACACGGATGCCGGGTGCGATCGTCGAGGCGTTCTCCCAAGGCTCGGCGCGATCGGCGCCGGCCTCATAGGCGCGGACGATCGGCGCACAGCCCTCGGACTGCACGACGATCATTCGCGGGCGCTCCGGACCGATCAGGCCCATCGCCTCCAGTTCCGCGAACGCCTTCCACATCCCGATCAAGCCGGTGCCGCCGCCGGTGGGGTAGAGGATCGCGTCGGGCAGCTGCCCGTCGAACTGCTCCCACAACTCGAAACCCATCGTCTTCTTGCCTTCAACGCGGTACGGCTCCTTCAGTGTCGCCATCGCGAACCAGCCATGCTCGGCAGATTGCTCAGCGATCCAGGCGCCCGCGTCGGAGATCAGCCCGTCGATCAACTTCAGCGAACCGCCGTAGGTCCGGACCTCGTCCATCATCGCGACTGGCGTGTCCGAAGGCATCGCGACGTGAGCCGCGATGCCGGCGCGCGCCGCGTAGGCAGCGGTCGCCGACCCAGCGTTCCCGGCCGTCGGCATCCCCACCTCGGTCACTCCGAGTTCGACGGCCTTCGACAGCGCCGCGGAGATCCCGCGCGCTTTGAACGTCCCAGTCGGGTTTGAGCCCTCGTCCTTCACCCACAGATCCGAGGCGCCTGCGGTCGCCCCGAGGCGCGCCGTCGGCAGCAGCGCCGTCATCCCCTCACCGAGCGAGACGATGTGCTCCGCCTGCCGCACCGGCATCAGCTCCTCGTACCGCCACATCGAGGCAACCCGCTGTCCGAGCGCCTCTCGCGTGAACGTCGTCTTCGCCGCCTCGATGTCATAGCGCGCAACTAGTGCGCGACCGCACGCAGTGCAGATCGTCTGGACCACCTCGGGATCGTGGTGCTCGCCACAGATCGAACACTCGACGTGAGTCAGCTTCGAGGCTGTTTCGGCAGTCACGGGCGTCTCCTCGGGACAGATGTCGGTACGCAGCGAGCCTACGCGACTGGCCGGGGCGGACGATGAGCCGACGCCGGCCAGCGGAATAACGTTGGTAGTCTCCGCGAGCACATCGTCGGGTTGAAGGAGCATTGCCAGCATGAAGTTCGTTCGCGTCTACACCGGCCCTGATAACGAGTCCCACACCGAGGTCATCGAACCGCCGTTCAGTGACCGGGACGGAACACGTACCGCCCTCGAGGCGACCAGCGGCATCATCTTCGCTCAGCGTCCGGATGATGGCTTCAGCGACTTTCACCAGGCGCCGAGGCTGCAATACGTCATCTACCTCACGGCGAGCGTCGAGATCGGCCTCGGCGATGGCACCTCGACGGTGATGGAGCCCGGCGATGTGCTCCGCGCGGAGGACACCACCGGCCACGGGCACACCTCGACCGTCCGACAGGGCGGGGTCTGCGCGTTCGTTCCGATCGCGGACTGACGCCTGCCCGCCGATACGAGTACCGTGCGCGCACTCAGCCCGAGGGCGCACGGCGCCCCGCATCCGGAGGTCCGAGGCATGCCAGAGCTCGATGGGAAAGTTGCGATCATCACCGGGGCCGGGCGCCTGCGCGGCATCGGCCGCGCCGCGGCCGTGGCCTTCGCGAAGCTCGGGGCGGATGTGGTGGTGACGGGGACCGGTCGCGATCCCTCGACCTTCCCGGACGACGAGAAGGCAGCGAACTGGCGCGATATTGAGAGCACCGCCGAGGAGTGTCGCGAGCTGGGGGTGCGCGCGCTACCGCTGATCGCGGACGCGCGAAACCTCGAGGACGCGCAGAACACGGTGACGAAAGCGGTCGAGGAGCTCGGGCGCGTCGACATCCTCGTGAACAACGCGGCGGCGGCGCGGGGCGCCGACCGCGTACCGCTGTTGGACCTCGATCCGGAGGTGTTTCAACGCGTCCTCGATATCAAGGTGACCGGTAGCTACCTGATGACGAAGGCGTTCGTGGAGCAGGCGGTCGCTCAGGGCGACGGCGGCAAGCTAGTCATGATCTCCTCCAGCGCCGGCAAGCGCGGGAGTCCGAACACGCTTGCCTACAACGCCGCGAACTTCGCGGTCGTCGGGATGACGCAGGGTCTATCGCGCGAACTGGGACCGATGGGGATCAACGTGAATTGCGTGTGCCCAGGTGCCGTTGATACGCACCGCATGGATGATCTCGGCCGCGGTGAGCAGTGGCAGCAGATGGCGGAGCGCACGCCGATCGGGCGCAACGGGACAGATGAGGAGGTGGGCGATTTCATCGCCTACCTGTGCACCGATGCCGCTTCCTGGATCCACGGGCAATCGATCAACATCAATGGCGGCACTGTCGTAGAGCACTAGCGCGATCGAGGCGCTGACCGACCTCAGACCGACCTCGAGACGACCCACTGGGAACTAATCCTTGCGTATTCGTCGTTATGACGGAAACCGCGAGGAGTTCCTACTGGACGCCGTCTCCCGATCCATTCACGCTCGATCTATGTCGCACCGAACACTGTCAGTGTTTGTCGCGGCGCTCGTCGCGAGCGTAGCGGTCCTCGCCTGTTCGAGTTCGACCGCCCTCAGCCCGGCGCCCACAGCTGTCACCGAGGTTCCCCCGGTCAGGCCAACGACACCCGCGGCTTCACCAACCACGTCGCCCGAGCCGACCGCTCCGGCCGTTCCGGCGACACCCTCACCGACGCCGGCAGCGGACCCTGAACCCGACGTCCCGATCGTCGCCCCCGCGGCAGAGATGACAATCCTCGCGGAGACACTGAACGCGCTGGCCGAGGCGTACACGAGCCCCGGAGACTTCGCGTTCGCGGTCACGGACATGCAGACCGCCGAGACCGTCGGCGTGAATCTCGAGCGACCGCAGCTGACCGGTTGCAGCGTGAACTACTTCGTCCTCCTCCAGTCGACGATCGATGCGCAGAGCGGTCGCATCGAAGAGGAAGCCGTCGGCGAGCTGATCGGCGCAACGATCCGCACCAGCAATCCCGTCACCGCGCGGGAGCTGTACCGACTGGCGGGCGACGGCGACGTGATCGCCGGCCTCGAACGGGTCGCGGCGCTGATCGATGATCTCAGCGGTGACGGCGCCATTTTCGACCACCCGCCGCTCTACGGACATGAGTCACTTGGCGTGGACCGGAATAACTACATCACCGCCGAGGCAATGAACGAGGCGCTGCGCGCGACCTATGCCGACGGCCTGCTCGACGATGAGTGGCTGGACTATCTGCTCGAGAAGATGACCGACGTGAAGGACGGGCTGAACTATCTGTTGCCAGTGGGGCCCGACGTGCCGGTCAGCCACAAGAACGGATTCTTCCCGACCGACGGCGGAAAGTGGGTCGACAACGACATCGGCATCGTTCGTTTCGAGCAGGATGGAGAGGAGCGGGCGTACGCGGTCTCGTTCTTCTCGCAGTTCGTGCCGGTCAAGTACGGCGACGTCGTGCTTGGCCAGCAGCTTTCGACCGCAACCTGGAAGTTCTTCCAGGAGCGGTATCCCCAGACCGAACTCGTGGCCGCGACGGACGCCGCCGACGACAGCGACTCCTAGCAGTGACAGCCCGGGCTACGCCTCGGCCGCGGTCGTACTGTCACCTCGAATCCGACGCCACAGGAAGAGCAGCGCCGGCGGTCCGAGGATCAGCAAGGCAGCTGGCAGGAAGAACAGGATCAGCGACCGATCCTTCAGGTAAGTCGTCGAGTAGAAGTAGACGACACTGATCACCGTCCACGGAATGATGCTCGCGACGTAGAAGGGCACGAAGCGCAGGCCGCGCATCCCCGCCAGATAGCTAATGATGTCGATGCCGATCGCCGTCAACGGCAGCATGAAGCGCGTGACGAAGACCGTCCGATAACTCATCCGTTCGCTGAGCCGATTGACCACGCCGATCTCACCACGGCCGGTGATGAGCCGGATCCCGATGTGCCCGTACCGCTTCGCCACGATGAAGTTGACGGTCAGCGCGACGCTGTGCGCAACGAACGTGGCCGCCACGGAAACCTCGGGGTCGAAGACGAGCGCGGCGACGTTGACCGTCGCGACATCGGAGACCGGGTTGAACGGGACGCTTAGCCCCAGGAACAACACAAGGGCGTAGGCGATCGGTCCAAAGACACCCGCGGCGTCGACCGCATCCTCGAGATCCTGCAGCGACACGCGCACGGTCGACTGCAGGATGACGACGACGATCAGCAACAGTCCGCCGCCGATCAGCAGGCGGCGTGAAGGCATCCGCAGCAACTGGCGCCTCGATCCCAGGGGCGCGCCACTCAGATCGCGCGCCCGCCGCCATCGAGGCTAGACCACGGTGCGCGGATCGCGAACGGTGAAGGTCACATTGCTGCCAGCGATGCAAGCGCCGGCCCCAGAGGAACGGCAACGGGCCGCAACACCAACGCTTGCCGCGGTCGTCGTTCGAGGCCAAGCCCGCGGAGACCGAACAGATCAGCCGGGTCTTCGGGGTCACGTTGCGCGACGTCCCTGTGAGGACGTCGAAGCGCGCCGGGTACGGACGTTGAACGAGCTGCTACCTCGGTATCGCAAGCACCTGGCCGACCTCGATCCGGTTCGGATCGTCGATCGCGTTGTGCGCGATCAACTCCGACAGGCTGACACCGAAGCGAGCGGCGATCTCCGCCAGTGTGTCCCGAGGGCGCACCACGTAGACCTGTCCGGGTACCGTCAGCTCGTCACCGGGATCGACGAGCCCGTCGTTGGCGGCGACAAGGGCCGCGAGCGGCACGCCGAGCTTCGCAGCGATCTCGATCAGCGAGTCGCCGGCTTCGACTGTGTAGACGCTTGGCGTGGGCGCTGCGAACACGACCGGCCTCGACTCGCGGCGCGTGGTGAACGACGTGACCGCCTCTACTATCTCGGGGGACGACAGCTCACCAGGCGCAGTGAACGAGACCATCGGTTCGTCGTTCGCGGGGCGGCCGCGGGCGCGCATCACCGCATCCGCGCCGAACCCCTCGAGGTGCAGGTGCGAGTGCCGCGCGCAGCTGGAGTGATACTCGGCACGCCTCGGATCGTCGGGCGGGTGTTCGTGTCCGCTCATGCCGGCTTCGGGTCCCCAGTCTTGCGCCAGCTCGGGGCCGAGCGCACCAATCGGGGTCCCCGCGGCGACGAGTAGATCGCCGATCGCCACGACGACCGGTTCGAGGTGGGCATAGGCGACGCGGAACCCAGTGCTCTCGCCCGTCTCCCGTTCGAGCGCGATCACGACGACAGAGCCACCGTCCTCGATGCGGCCGCTCGCGCAGGCCGGTCGGACGCTCTCGACGCGGCCACGCAGCCCGGGGCCGTTGGTGGCGAGGCGGAAGTGTACCGGGGCGCCTCGGCTGTCCGTATCCACATCCATGTCGCAGGACACGGTGCCGCCGTACGGAACGTGGTGCCCCTGCGCCGACGACGACGTGACGGTCGCTGCCGCATCGAACGGGTTGAGCAGATCAATCTTCGCCATCAGCGCCTCCGCTCAATTCAGGCCAGAACCGCGATTTCTTGAGACCGGCGGGAGCGTAGTCGGACGAACGAACGCGTGCGCTCACCGCCTCGTGTATGGCTTCATCTTGATAGCGGCCCACAGCGCGCTCGTACGCTGGCAGGTACTTGAACACCCCGCTCCGCGAATTGTGGACGCGCCCCGTCACGGCCTGCGAGCCGTCGGGCGTGGAATCCCTCTTGAAGACCAAACCGGTGTCGGCTGCGCGGTCCATCAACCACTTCAACGCGCCGTCGCTCAGCCGATCGTCTGAGTAGCCGCCGCCCACGTCGGAATGAGCGCCAGCAAACCAGACCTGCTCAACGACCTGCTGCCCGCCCAGAAAGCCAATCTCACCAGTCGCGCCGGGCACCGAACTGCTGCTGTCTGTGTCCTGAGCCTGGACCTCCCACAGCGTCGGCTTGAACGAACTGCGGTGTTCGTCGAGCGCAAGTGCCTGGTATCCGAACTGCACGCTCCGGCTCAGTTTCACGTCGTGGAAGCTATGGAAGCGCCCGTTCAGACGGGTGAAAACGTTCCCCGGAATCCCGAGCGAGCCGACGGTGTCCCACACGCCAATGAACTTCAAGCGGAACTCTGGGTGCGCGAAATCGCCTCGGAACTGCACCACGTCTCGGTGGTACGGCCCGCGCTTGCGATCGCGGTAGAGCCGGATCGCGTCTTCGATGCGTGCTTCGTAATCGCGGCGCAGGATGCCGCTGTTGCGGATCAAGCCGCCCAGGCTGCGGGCGGTGTACGCACCGCGGCTGAAGCCGAACAGGTAGATCTCGTCGCCGGGTGCGTAGTTACGCACGAGAAAGCGGTACGCATCCTCGATGTTTTGTGTGAGACCCAGACCGGTGACGCCGCCAACCGCCCGACTCAGCCGGTTCCCGGTCCCGACACCCGGGTCGTACCACGGGATCTGAGCTGTGGCCTCATCCTGAAGCTGAACGCTCCGGTATAGCTTGACGACGTTGGTTGGATTCTTCGCGTCCGCGCGATTCCAGGTCCCGTCCGAGCACACCACCAGTCGTTTCATAACCATTCCATCTCACGCCCACCAGCGAACCGAAGTTTGTCGCAGCCTAGCGCGCCTGAGCTGACGAACTCGTAAGTGACCATCGGCGTTCGCGGCTCCGCGTCTTCAGCTCTCTCCGCCCGACGTCCGTTATCGTGGCGCAGCGCGGCCGGACTAGGCACGTGCCGCCCCTGGAGGATTCGTGAACGGCCCACTCACCGGCCTTAAGGTCGTCGACCTCAGCAGCTACGTCGCCGGACCGTTCTGTACTCGGCTTCTCGCCGGATTCGGCGCCGACGTGATCAAGGTTGAGCGCCCCGCCGGTGATCCGATCCGGCAGTGGGGGCCATTCCCCGAGGGCCATGACGCCAACGTGGACGCCGGCGCGCTCCACCTCTACCTGAACCAGGGCAAGCGCTCCGTCACGCTCGACCTCGAAACTGACTTCGGGCTTCAGGCGCTTCGAGAGCTTCTCGCGGACGCTGACGTCCTCGTCGAGGGCTACCGGCCAGGCACGATGGCGCGCTGGGGCCTCGGCTACGACGATCTCGCCGAGGCCTTCCCGAACCTCGTCTACCTCTCCGTGACCGACTTCGGTCAGTCCGGACCCTACAGCGACCTCGCCGCCTGGGAGATCACCACCTATGCGCTCGGCGGTCTCATGCACATCACGGGCGAACCCGACCGCGAGCCGCTGAAGAACGGCGGCTACCTCGGCGCGTACAGCGCCGGGCACAACGCCTTCGACGCCACGCTCGTCGCGCTCTGGGAGCGCGCTGCCTCGAACCGCGGCCAACACATCGATGTCTCGATCCACGAGTGCGTCGCCTCGCTGCTCGAGTTCACGGACATGGTCTGGGTCTACAAGGGCGACGTGTACCCGCGCTCCGGCAACGGCGCTCGCGCCGCCTGGGGCGTCTACCCGTCGTCCGACGGCTACGTCGGCGTCGTCTCCGGCCCGGCCCGTCGTTGGGCGATGATCCCCCAGCTCGTCGACAGCGAGGAACTGGCCGAAGAACGCTTCGCCGCTCCCGGCGCCCAGGCGTTCCTGCGCGACGAGATCGATGCGCTGATCCTCCCATGGCTGATCACGCACGAAAAGGAAGACATCTACCACCGTGCCCAGGCGCTCGGGATGCCCTTTGGCTTCGTCGCCACGCCGAGTGATTTCTTCAAATCTGAGCAGCTCGAGTACCGCAGCTTCTTCGAGGAGATCGACCACCCGGTGGTCGGCCCGGCCCGCTACCCGACGATGGCCGCACGCTTCACAGACGGCCTGTGGTCGCTCGGTCGCGCACCGCTGCTCGGCGAGCACAACTCCGAGGTGTTCGCGACGCTGCCGAGCGGCGCGCCGGCCGATGCCGAGCCGTCCGATCCGCTGCCGGCCGTCCGGCCGCACTCGGTCTCCGTGGAGTCCAATGCCGTCACCGAGGGCGTACGCCCGCTCCCCGGCCCCGGCGGCGACCTCGTGGAGGACATGACCCGCGCCGGCCCGCTTGAGGACGTCACGGTCCTCGATCTCTCTATGGTCTGGGCCGGCCCGTACGGGACCAAGTTGATGGCGGACCTCGGGGCGACGGTGATCAAGATCGAGGTGAACAGCCACCTCGACTCCGTCCGCGGCCCCGCGATCGCGATCCCCGACAGCCCGATCGGCATGTACGCGAACGATGACCCGCAGGACGAGCCGTGGAACCGCAGCGGGTACTTCAACAAGCTCAATCGCGGCAAGCTCGACGTCTGTATGAACATCCTGGCCGACGAGGGCCGCGCGGTGCTCCACGAACTGATTGCGCGCGCCGATGTCGTGATCGAGAACTTCGGTGGCGGCGTCTTCGAGCGGATGGGCTACGGCTACGACGTGGTCAAGGGCATCAAGGACGACATCGTCTTCATCTCGATGCCGCCCAGTGGCAACGGCGGACCTGAGGCGAAGTACGTCGGCTACGGCGTGGCGATCGAGCAGCTTGGCGGGATCGTCGACCGCACCGGGTATGCCGGCGACATCCCGCTGAAGAGCGGCATCAACTACGGCGACCCGATCGCCGGCATCCACGCCATGGGCTACATCATGACCGCGCTGCACCATCGGCGGCGTACCGGTCGCGGCTCGTTCATCGACCTCTCTCAGCGCGAGGCCGCCATCTGCTGGCTCGGCGACGAGATCGTCGAGTACGAGCTGACCGGCGACGAACCAGTCCGCATCGGTAACCGCGACGAGTTCATGGCCCCATCCGGGGTCTACCGTTGCGCCGGCGAGGACGCCTGGGTCGCCCTCGCGATCGGCGGTACCGAGGAGTGGCGCGCCCTCGCGACCGCGATCGGCCACCCCGAGCTGGCCGAGGATGTCGAACTCTCGACGCTCGCCGGACGGCGCGCTCGGCACGATGAGATCGACGCGGCGGTCACCGCCTGGAGCGAGGTTCGTGACCGCGACCTCGCAATGTCCGAGTTGCAATCGGCTGGCGTCGCGGCTGGCGTGGTCGCGGAGAATCGTCGCGTCGTCGAGGACCCGCACCTCCAGGCGCGCGGTTTCTGGCCGATCGTCGACCACAAGTCTGTCGGACCGCACCTCGTTAGTGGCATCCCCTGGCAGTTCAGCCGCACCCCCGGCGCGATCCGTCGCGCGGCGCCCACCCTCGGGCAGCACACCGACTACGTGCTGTCGGAGATCCTCGGAAAGAGCGACGCGGAGATCGAGGCGCTGCGCGCTTCCGGCGTCCTCGATACGACACCGCCGGAGGTAGCAGCGTTGCGCGAGGCGCAGGAGGTCGGGTCGGACTAGCGGCTCGGGCCGCGCAGCAGCATCCCGCCTTCGACCGGCAACACGAGTCCGGTGATGTACCGCGACTCGTCCGAGGCGAGGAACACCGCGGCGAGGCCGATGTCCCAGCCGGTGCCCTCGATACCGAGCGCCGAGGCCTCACGGCGGGAGGTGCGTCGGTCCTCGTTCATGCCGCCTGCGTAAACCATCGGTGTGTACATCGGGCCAGGCGCGATGCAGTTCACGCGTACGCCCTGACGGGCGTGGTCTGCAGCCATCGCCTGCGACAGCGCGATCACCGCGCCCTTCGAGGTGGAGTAGGCCGTCATGCCGCGCGGTCGGAGCGCGCCGACCGACGAGATGTTGATGATCGACCCGCCGCCGGATTCGACCATCGCCGGCACGGCGTGGCGGCCGGTCAGCACCATGCTGCGGACGTTGACCTCTTGCACCATGTCCCACTGATCGAGGTCGGCGTCGACGACCGAGCCCTCTGAGAGCCCAACGCCCACGTTGTTCTGAAGGATGTCGAGGCCGCCCCACGCCTGGACCGTGGTGCGGACCATCGCCGCGCAGGACTCCTCGTCCGTCACGTCCGCTTCGAATACCTCGACCTCCGCCTCCGGCCGGTGTTCGAGGATCAGCGCGCGGGTTTCCTCGGCGGCTTCGAGTTCACGGTCGACGAGGAGGACACGGGCGCCCTCGAGGGCGAACAGCGTCGCAGCGGCACGACCGTTGCCGATGCCCGCCGCGCGTGAGCCGGCGCCGGTCACGATCGCTCGCTTGCCCTCGAGGCGGATGCCGGTCGTCTTCGGAATGGGGGGCATCGAGATATGGGGGTCGGTGTCAGGCATCAGGGCGCTCCCAGTTCAACGGTCATCGGCGGCGGTCACGATAGCGAACAGCACAAGCGGGGTGCCGCTAAAGATCCTTGACGAGCTCTGCTCGGCGAGTTTCGTACTCTTCGGCGGTGATGAGATCGTCGGCGCGTAGCTGCTGGAGCTCACGCAAGCGGTCGCCTGTCGGGCTGACCGCGGACCCGGATGGTGTGCTGGCGTCCGCGCCGGACCGAGCGGTGTTGGCGGGCGGCGCGACCGGGACGGTCAGCTGCTGGCCCGGCGGTCGCGTTCGAGCAACGCCACTGAACCGCTGCTCTGTGCTCGTCTCTGGCACGAAGCTGCCGGGCGAATAGCCGACGTGCGTCGACGTGATCTTGTCCCAGAGACACTGCCGATCGCGATCCCAGAGCAGCCAGAGCGACGCGATCAGCGAGATGATCCCCCCGGACAGCAACCCGAGGAACGAGAACAGCAGGCCCTTCACAATCATCTCGCGCAGCCAGGTGTACCAGCCGCCGGCGCGGGTGCCGTCGTCGCGCATCGCGTAGATGTGGACCAGCTGCTTGCCCGGGGTCTGCCCCTTTGGCGCGGTGAAGATGAACCAGATCAGCCAGCCGACGTAGAGCGTGAAGATTTGGATCAGGACGTCGAGTGCGTAGGCCCCCAGGCGACGCCCGGCTGTCGCCGTCTGGAGTTCGTGCGGTTCATACACCTGCTCGATCGGCATTACGTACATGACCGCTGCTGACATTGTCGTTCCCCGCTCGCTGGCTTCAGTGCCGTTCGCCTCGGCCTGAACCTAGCATTCGCAAGTCTGGGGCGAGCGCATCCGGCCGAGGACGCTCGTATGCTGCGGCGATGAAGCATCCAGCCATGGCCGTTGCCCCGCAACCCGAAGCCGCCGAGGCTGCCGTCGTCGTTCTGCGGAACGGCGGCAACGCCGTAGACGCCGCGATGGCCGCCGCCCTCGTGCAGGGTGTCGTCGACCCGCAGATGTGCGGGGTCGCCGGGTTCGGCAACGCGCAGATCTACATGCCGTCGCGAGGTGAGCACGTCTGCATCGACTTCCATGGCAAGACGCCGCTCGCGGCGACGCCCTCGATGTGGGAGGACCTGCTGGAGGGCGAGACACGCGACGGTTTCGGCTTCATTCTCAAGGACAACGTCAACGACCTCGGATACCAGTCGATCACGACGCCGGGGAGCCTCAAGGCGTATTGGGAGGCCGTCGACCGCTTCGGCGCCTGTCAGTGGAAGGACGTCGTCGCGCCAGCGATCGCCCACGCCGAGGCAGGCGTCACGCTGCGGCCTAACACCGCCAACTGGTGGCGGAACACCGACCAGCTTGGCCGCGTGGACAACGAGGCGCGGCTCGCGTTCAGCGAGTCAGGCCGCCAGATCTACTTCGACGAGGACGGCACGCTCCTCCGGCAGGGGCAGCGCCTCGAGAATCCCGACATGGCCTCGACGCTGCGGCGCATCGCGGACGGCGGCGCGGCCGCCTTCTACGAGGGCGACATCGCCGAGGAGATCGACGCCGACATGCGCGCCAACGGCGGGCTGCTCAGCGGCGACGACCTCGCTGCCTACCGCACCACCTGGACCGAGCCGATCTGGACCGAGTACCGGGGTCACCGCGTCGCCACCAACCAGCCGCCCGGCGGCGGTGTACAGGTCGTCGAGATGCTGAACATCCTCGAACACTTCGACCTCGCGGAGATGGGGCACAACACGCCCGACTACCTCCGCACCGTCGCCGAGGCGATGAAGCGCGCGACCAGCGACAAGGACGAGCACGTCGGCGACCCGGCGTTCGTCGACGTGCCGCTCGACCGCCTCACCTCGAAGCCCTACGCCGCCGAGCTGGCCACCGCGATCGAGCGCGGCGAGCGTGCCGAGGTCACCCGCTACTCCAGCGAGTCGCCCGACACGACCCACATCGTCGTCGCCGACACCGAGGGCAACATCGTCACGATGACCCACTCGCTCGGAATGCCCTCAGGGGTCATCACGCCCGGCCTCGGATTTATGTACAACGGCTGCATGGGCGTCTTCGACCCGCGCCCCGGCCGCGCCGGTTCCGTCGCCCCCGGCAAGAGCCGCTTCTCGTCGCTCTGCCCCACCATCGTCTTCCGCGATGACGAGCCGGCGATCGCCCTCGGCGCTCCCGGCGGCACCCAGATCGCGATGGGCGTCACCCAGGGCATCCTCAACGTCCTCGACCACGGCATGACGATGCAGGAGGCGGTCTCCGCCCCCCGCTTCTCCTCCACCTCGAACGCGATCGACGTGATGAACCGCATTCCTCGGTACGTGACGGACGCCCTCGAAAGCGACGGCTACGAGGTGATCCGCAGCCCGCTCTCCTACGGCATCGCCGCCGTGCACGGCGTGCGTTTCACCTCGGACGGTGGTGTCGAGGGCGGGGCTGATCCGGGGCAGGACGGGGTGGCGCTGACGGTCTAGGAGGCCGGGGCCTCCCGGCTCCCGAGGGCGTCAGGCGCCGCCAGCACTCGAGGATGCGTCCATCGTCTTCAAGTAAGCGCGGTATGCAGGGTGAATGGTGACGATGTAGTCACCACCGATATTCGCTACGAGCTCCCGATGGGAGACGTCGGTACCGTAGCGGGCAATTCCAACATTAGTCTCGATTCCAATGATACCGGCCTCAAACAGCGCTTCTTGAAGAGCGCGGTGATCATTCGTCAGCGCCTCCTCGATCCATGCCGGAGCAGGATCGATCTGTCGTGCTCGCATCACCAGTCGCGGCTCCAGTTCCGACCACAGCGAACTCGTCGGACCTTCGAAGAACGCATCGAAGGCAAGGCGGCTGATCTGGGGGTAGCGATGCTGAAATTCAGCTTCCGTCTGGAGAAGAATTCGCTCCCCGGCATCCTCCCAGGCCGTAAGAACATCTCCGACCGCGACACGGTCGCGCCCTGCGCGCTGCGCGCTTTCGACTGCCGCCTGACAATACTGAATGACATCTCGAGGGCGCAGATGGGTTCGGCTGAAAATGAACCCGGCCGTGTCCTGACCTTCGATCGTTGCTGGAAAGATTTCCCGCCAGAGCAGTCGCGGATCCGTCTCAGTAGATCCCGTGTGCTCGGAGATCCGTCGAGCGATCAGGATCTCCAGACTGTCCTCATCCCAGTCGATGAAGGCCGGGTCGCGCCGTGACACCTCAGGGTCGTGTGCGACGAGGGCTGAGAACACGTCGCGCCGCAGGAACACAGCCGGTTTGAAGTTGTCCCCGAGTGCATGCTTCAAATCAGGAACTGCATCAAAGAGAGCCACCACAAGGTGACGTGCCGCTGCACTTCGGGCATCGAAGTTCCGGTCGAGGTCATCGATGAACAGCCTTATCTCATACATACGAGCGAAGTCGCGGATGCTCGATTCGAGGCTATACAAGCGCGCCGTCTGCAGCACTTCTTCAATCTCGTTCGCCTCGGCACTGGCCAACTCGCTGAGGATGTTGGCCACACGGGACACGAAATCAAGAGTTAGCAGATCCTCGTTCTCAGAGATCCAGTCGAGCAGTGTGCGGGCAAACTGATCATCGGGACGTTGAAGTAACACAGCCATTCGTTCATCACGGATCCTTGCCACAATCTCGGTGATCAGAACGAATCGCCAGAAGCTCCCGTATGCAAATTCCCACCGGACGTCACCACTATGGGGTTCGAAGATCGAAGCCAGGCGCGGCAGTTCGAAATCCAGAGGAGCAACCCGGACCACAAGGGCATTTCGACTCGAGAACCTCCGCACCAAGATCTCGAAGATTGCAGTCTTCCCCGCACCTTTGTTGCCAACGAACAATTGGCGGTGGCCTGCTTCAGCCTGGTGGAATGACGGCGTTTCAAAGAAGTACGACTCGAGGGATGGGTCAAGTCGGGAGTCGAGGTGCCCCATGAAGAACCCCGATATCGCAGAACTCCGATCCGGACTGATCGAGCGCCGTGGCGTCGGTTCACGCCATAGGACCCGGTTCGTCCGATCGATCCACTCCTGGAGAGAAGGCATGGCACTGGCGATCGAGTCGAATTCGTCGACCCGATCGCCGAGATCCAGCAGCGGGCGATGGGGTTTTTCGACTAGGACCAAGAATTCCCGGTCGAGTCCGGCGGAGAAGCCAGCCAGCATCATCACGTGCGCATTGGCAGACACTGAATGGTGTGTCTGATCGCTAACAAGAGACGTGACAAACACCTGCGAATCAATGACAGCTTTCAGTTGTGGCGTGAGTCGATCATAGTCAACTTCATTTGGATCGATTGTCGTGACATCACCGATAAAAGATGTCTGACAGGAAGCTAAGATCGCGTCCGCCGATACACCACTGTTTTGTGGAGGCAAGAAGTACAACGTCCCCCTGGATATTTCTGGTGATGAATTCGGAATGAAACGAGACAGAGAAGTCGTCTCGACGTCAACGGTAGATAGTTTTCCAATTATTTCATCGACATTAGAGTACATGATCTGATTCAACGGATTGATCAGCTTCATCGGCACGCGCTTCTGAGTCGAGTCAACGAGCCCGATAGCCGGCTTTGACAATGCGATCGCGAATCCGAGCTCAAATAGGACATTCTCATTCGAGAGGGTGATCTCAGCTAGCACAAGCTCAGACTCACGTATCTCCGACGCAACGCTGTCCCATACAAACCCAGGGCGCACCACGTCTTCCCACGACCGGACGGACGCCCCGGCCTCTCGGAGTCGACGTGTGAGGTCGCGCATGCTGTCGGCGCTTCGGCCGTAGCCCGGGTATGCCACGAAGATCGAAGGAAGCGCTGAGACGTCATTCATCCGTGGAGCATACCTAACTGTTGCATCGCAACAGTGTCGTCTAGATGCTTCTCTACCCCCACGACTTCCCCTCCGGCGTCCGGAACACCTCGGCGGGCACGAGCGCCTCGAGGTGGGTGGCGACGAGGGTGCGCTGCTCGCCGGCGCGCTGTTCGAGGATGCCGGTGGCGCGGATGAAGGGCTCCGTGCGGATGTGGTCGCGGAATTTTTCGGAGAGCTCGCGGCTAACGAGGATGTTCATCAGGCCGAATTCGTCTTCGAGGAGCAGGAAGATGATGCCTTTGGCGGTCATCGGGCGCTGACGGCAGACGACGAGGCCGGCGACCTCGACGGTGGCGTCGCCGGGGAGCGAGCGCAGGTGGCGGCTGGAGGCGACGCCCTCGCCGAGGGCGGGGCGCAGGAACTGCATCGGGTGGCGGTCGGGTGAGAGCGACATCAGCTCGTAGTCGGCGGTCATGCGCTGGTAGTCGCTGAGGTCGGCGAGCTGGACCTGGTCCTGGACGGTCGCCATTGGCATGCGGAGCTGGCGCTCCTGTTTCACGCTGAGCTTGCTCTGGTGCATGTCGCCCCAGAAGAGGCCGAGCTGCCAGATCAGCTCGCGGCGGTTGAGGCCGAATTCGTCGAAGGCGCCGACGCGGATCAGGTTCTGGGTTGCCTCGCGGCTGACGCCGGTGCGCTGGACGAAGTCGAACAGCGAGAGGAAGTTGCCACTTCCGGCGTACTGCCCGGGCGCGGCGCCCGGACTGGCGACGGACCGCCCGGTCCCGGCGTCCGACCTGGCCAGGTCGCGCTCGTACTCGATGCGCTCGGCGGCTGCTTCGCCGACGCTGCGCACGTAGCCGAGGCCGACGCGGACCGCTCCTCGTCCCTGCGTTGACGGCTCCACTGAGCAGCGCGCCTTGCTGATGTTGATGTCGGGTCGGCGCACCTCGACCTCGTGGCGTTTGGCGTCGTTGGTGAGGACGTGCGGCGGGTAGAAGCCCATCGGCTGGTTGTTGAAGAGCGCGCAGGCGAACGGCGCCGGGTGGTACCGCTTCAGCCAGGTGGTCTGGTACGCGAGCAGGCCGAAGGCGGCGCCGTGGCTCTTGGGGAAGCCGAACTCGGCGAAGCCGAGCAGGTTCTGGAACATTCTTTCGGCAGTGGCCTTGGGGACGCCTCGGGAGGCGGCGCCGTCCATGAAGTTCTGCTCGTACTGCTGCATCGCGGCGAGCGAGCGTTTGCGGCTCATCGCGCGGCGGAACTGCTCGGCCTGGCCGGCGGTGAAGCCGCCCATCTGGCGCGCGACCTGGACGACCTGCTCCTGGAACAGCACGACGCCGAGGGTTTCGCCGAGCACGTCGTTGACGCACTCGTGGACGTTCGGCGGTGAGTACCGGTCGCCGAGGCGGCGCTGCTTCTCGCGCTCACGAACGTAGGGGTTCACGGCGCCGCCGACGATCGGGCCGGGGCGGACGATCGAGACCTGGACGGTGAGGTCCTCGAGGCTGCGCGGCTGGGTGCGGGGGAGCATGGCAATCTGGGCGCGCGACTCGATCTGGAAGACGCCGACCGTGTCGCCTCGACAGATGTCGTCGTAGACCTCGGTGTCGTCGAAGGCGATGCGGGAGAGGTCGAGCGGGCGGTGGCCCTGCTCGGCGATCAGGTCGGCGGTCTCCTCGACGACGGAGAGCATGCCGAGGCCGAGGAAGTCGATCTTGACCATCTTCGCGTCGTCGACGCTGTCCTTGTCCCAGTGGCAGAGGTAGCGGTTGGGCCAGGCGGCGGGCTGGCAAGGCACGTAGTCGATCAGCGGCTCCGAGGAGATGACCATCCCGCCGACGTGCTGCGAGAGGTGGCGCGGGAAGCCGGCCAGCTCTTGCGACAGCTCGAGGAGGTCCTGCCACGCCTGCGTCTCCAGGCGGTCGGCGAACTCCGGCAAGCGTGCGAGTTCCTCGGGGAGGTCTTCGATGCCGCCGTGCGGGTTGGACTTCTTCGCCAGGCGCTCGAGCTCCGGCGCGGGCAGGCCGAGCGCCTTGCCGATGTCGCGGATGGCGCTCTTCAGGCGGTAGGTCGGGAAGATCGCGACCAGCGCGGCGTGCTCCTTGCCCCAGACCTGGTAGACACGCTCGATCAGCTCGGCGCGGATGTCGCGCGCGAAGTCGAGGTCGATGTCGGGGAAGGTACGCATGCCTTCGTTGAGGAAGCGGTCCACGGTCAGGTTGTTCTTGATCGGGTCGATGTGAGAGAGGCCGATCAGGTAGCAGACGATCGACGCCACCGAGGAGCCGCGTCCGCGACCCGGCGGCATGTTCGCGCGACGGCGCGCCTCGGAGCCGCGGATGTCCTCGGCGACTTCTGTCGCCAGCTCGAAAATCTGGTGGTAGACGAGGAAGAAGCCGGCAAGCTTGTTCAGGTCGATCAGGCGGAGCTCGTGCTCGAGGCGCGCCTCGGCGGCCTCGCGGTCGACGACCGGGGCGGTGGAGTAGCGCTCGTAGAGGCGCTCACGGCAGATCGAGGCCAGCTCCTCGATCGGGGCGCGGCCGCTCTCCGTCTCCGGCGAGGGCAGGCGGTAGCCGAGGTCCTCGGTCAGGTCGAACGCGCAGCGGCGGGCGATGCGGACGGCATTCGCAGCGGCGTCGGGGTGGTAGGCCTCGAAACGGCGGGCCTGCGCCTCGGGTGAGCGCAGGTAGAACTCGGCGTTCGGGCGGCGCTCCTGGTGCGATTCGTCGAGGGATTTGCGCGAGCGGATCGCGACCATGACGTCCTGCAGGCGGTGCCGCTTCGGGTCGTGGTAGTGGACGTTGCCGGTGCCGACAACACCCACGCCGACGCGCTCCGCCACCTGCACCAGCACGCGGTTCCGAGGCCGATCGCCGAAGACGAGGTTGTCCTGCAACTCGACGAAGACGTTCTCGAGGCCAAACCACTCGACGAGGCGACGCAGGGCGGCCTCGGAGCGGTCGAGCTGGCCGTCCCCGGCCAGGCGCGCGACCGAACTGTCGCGGCAGCCGGTGAGCAGGATCAGCCCTTCGCTGTGGGCCTCGAGCTGCTCGATCGCGAGGCAAGGATCGAGCCGGCGCTCCTCCTTGGCGGCATCGCTGTCCTCGAGGAGGCCGAACGCGATGCTGGAGAGGCGGCAGAGGTTGGCGTAGCCCTGCTTGGTCTCGGCGAGCAGGGTGACGTGGGATCGGCCGAGCGGGGCGAGCAGACCTTTGCGCTGGACGCGGATGCCGCGGCGCGGCTCCTCGGAGGGGCGTTCGTACCAGGCGCGGCCTTCCTCGGGATCTGGTTCGAGCACGGTGAGTTCGAGGCCGGTGATCGGACGGAGGCCGGCCTCCTTGGCGGCACGGGCGAACTCCATCGAGCCGAACATGCCGTTGTGGTCGGTGAGGGCGAGGGCGGCGTGGCCCTGCTCGCGGGCTTCCCAGACGAGCTCGTCGATGGAGGAGGCGCCCTCGAGGAGGGAGTAGTTGGAGTGGGCGTGGAGTTCGACGTAGGGGACGGTGTCGAGGACCTCGATGGGGACGGGGTCTGTGGGGTCGCGTGGGGCGAGCGAGCGGGGGGTGTCGTACTCGACTTGCGCGTCGAGTTCGGCGCGTTGGGTGGCGTAGGCGTCCCAGCGGTTGGGCTTGTGTACGTGTTTCGGACCGTGGTCGGTGCAGAAGTGGTCGTTTGATTCGCTGCCGGGCCAGGAGTTCACGAGTGGGCTCCGCTCGGGAGCTGGCGTGGTGGGTTGATTAGTGATTTGGGGTGTGGATCGGGGGTGCGGGTGAAGGATGAGGTCAAAGATGATCGTGTTGCGGCACGGCGTCGTGCCGCACCGGGGCGTGCGGTGGCGGCCGATCGGCTTGCAGGAGCGGTGAGGGCGTGGCCGTGGCGCTGGCGGCGCGCGCATACCGGACCCGCCTGCGGCGGGGGGATGCCGCGAGCTCTGCTCGCGGCGTGTCTTTGGGTTTGATCCCGGCCCGTTGTCTCGATCGCCCTACGGGCGAGGCCACCCCGTATGCCTGTGGGGTTTGCGGTCTTCGGTCGACTTGCGGTTGTGGGACCCGCCTGCGGCGGGAGGAGGTCGCGAGCTTCGCTCGCGACACATCTTTGAGGGTAATCCCGCCCACCCACCCCGTATGCCTGTGGGGTTGCACCCCACACCCCGCTTTCTCGGGGGCGCTGCCCCCGATTCGGAAGGGAGATTCGGTAGGCCAAGGACAACTGGAAGCTGCTAGTAGCGCTGTTCAAACCAGCCTCCGTTCGCCTCGGAGCCTGAGAGGGCTGCTGCTAGTTCGTCGCGGAAGACGGTGACGGTGCGGCCGTCCTGGACGATGAGGCGGAAGTAGGTGCGGCGGATGGGGCGTTCGCGCCACCAGTCTTCGCCGATGCGCCAGGCCTCGGAGATGTCGAGCACACCGATCCAGTTGGCCTCTCTGAGCTTGCGTTTCGCGCGGGGGCCGACGGAGACGCCGAGGTCGATGCGGAGGGGCATGCCTCGGGTGTCGGTGTCGACTCGGATGGGGCGCGGGAGGCCTAGGGGTCGTAGTCCATGAGTGCGAAGCGGCGTTCGGGGAGTCGGCTCCACGGTTCTACCTCCACTACCTGGGTCATCGGCGATCGGCCGAAGCGGACTTTGAGTTGTCGGACCATTTCGTCGAGCTGTTCTCGGCGGCGGGCGTGATCGAGGAATAGGCCGGTCTGGCGGCCCTGTTCGGCTGTGAGGCCGCCTAGTTCGAGTTCGAGGTGGCCGATTGGGCCTGGGAATTCGGAGTACTCGATAAAGGAGTGCAGGACGGTGAGCAGGCGGTCGCGGTCGCCGGTGGGCTCGCGGAGGGTCTGCTGCTTCTCCCAGAGGTGGTCGTCGTCGGTGACGGCGCGGAGGCGGACGAAGCGGACGAAGCGCTTTGCGGCGCGTGGGTGGCGCATGGCGCGGTGCAGGAGCTGGCGCGCGTGGAGCGCCATGGATTCGCGGCTGACGAGGGGTGGTTCGGACTGGCTGTGCTCGATGACACGCTCGCGGGCGTAGGGCCTCGGGCGGACGGGGGTGGGGTCGGCGCCGGTGGCGGCAAGCCAGGCGCGCTCGCCGGGGAGGCCGAACTGGGCGGCGACGGCGTGCCTCGGCAGGCCGGCGAACTCGCCGACGGTGCGGATGCCGAAGAGGGCGAGCTGGGCGAGTGTGGCGACGTCGAGCGGGAGCAGGCGCGCGGGGCGGCCTTGGAGGAACTGCGCGCTCTCGCCGGGTGCGATGCGGAGCCAGCGTCGCGGGGCTTCGATAGTGGCGGCTCGCGCTGTCGCGCCCTCCGTCGCGGCGGTTGAAGCGGTCGATCCAGTCGAGGTCATGTCGAAGACGCCTCTTGGGTCGAGGCGTTGGGGCGTGGCCTCGGGCTCTGGTGCTCGACCGGCGGCGTCGGCGGCTGCGATGGCGGTGAAGCGTTCCTCGGCGATGCCGAGCTGGGGGTGGAGTTCGCGCGGGGCCCACTTGAGGAGCGCTTCTGCGAGTTCCTCGGTGTCTTCGTAGAGGCCCTCGAGGCCGACGAGATCGGCGAGGACGACGCCGGGCTCGACCTCTTCAACGAGCGGGCTGACCTGCTCGACGGCCTCGACGAGGCGTTCGGCCGCCTGGATGATGCGCGCCGGGCGCTGTTCGAGGACGGCGAGCGCGGGGCAGAGTGCGACGGCTTCGCGGAGGGTCATGCCGTCCTGGACGCCGCGCTGTCTCGCCTCGGGAGTGGCTTCGTAGACGCGGAGGCCAGCTTCGTCGGCGAGCGCGACGGGTCGGCCGACCAGCTGGGGGCGTTCGACGAGCTCGCAGGTGAGGGCGAGCGATGGGACGAGGAGACAGGCGATCGACATTTGGTACCCCCGCCAAGAGGCGACCGTCAGTCTATAGAACACACGTTCTGTTTTACAAGAACACTTGTCCTACTCCTGGCTCACGTGAGTGGCTAGCGTTCCTGTCTCGCGGACCTCGCCTCGAGCAGGAGCAGAGTGGAAGCCTCAGACCGCTCTGCGCGGCCCAGCCCCGGGTGACGATCGGAGTTCCTCCGGGCGGAACTCGCCCTCGAGGGCCTCGCCGCTGATCACACGCTAAGACCCATGATCGAAATCTGCCAACGATGGCCTATACTCTTTCTTATGTTCATTGAGCGAATGGGCGCCAGGCTCACCTGGCCAACAACAGAGAAATCTGTAGAGGGGCTCTCGATCACCTGGGATCCCGCAACGGACCGGCAGGAGGCCGAGGCATGGCTCCTGCACGTGTACGGCTCCCTGCCACACCACTGGAGCGAGGAACTCGACGACCAAGGCGCCGCTTGGGTCGGGGTTCTCTTCTCGGGCGGCAAACAACGCTTCGGCGGAGGCGGACTGGGCCGGGCGACTCTTGAGATCGGGCGTGACGCCTACGACGCTGCAGTCTACAAATCGACAGTCGTCTCGCGCTCGGATGCCGACGATCGGTTCGCCATCTCGGGAAACCTGATGTACCGCTCGTTCGTCGGATTCGGCCCAGCGCCTGGGATCCGGAGCGAGACCCCCCAGCGATCCCGACTCCCACTGCTCCGGAGGCAGTAGTCACTCGGAGCCATAACCTGGAGCCGCTCTGCGACGGCGTCGGCGATCAGCTCCGCCTGGTCGATGACTGCTCGGGTTCACCTCCACCGACTGCCATCGGGCGTTACCGCCGATCACGCCGACGAGGTGGTCCGGAGCAAGCGCGGGACGTTAACCGCGAAGAGTGCGCGGTGAGCAGGGCGTGTCGGTCAAACGCCATTTCCGGGTCGGGCCGTACCATCCCCTCATGACCCCGCCACGCAAGGGACGCGCACAGACCCCCGGCGTCGATGCGGCGCGCGCAGCCGGGATTTCCTTCGAGATCGCGAGCTATGAGCACGACCCGCGGGCCGAGGGGTATGGCCTCGAGGCTGCGGACGCCCTCGGGATTGAGCCGGCGCGGGTGTTCAAGACGCTGGTGGCGCAGCTGGATGGCGAGCGGCTGGCGACGGCGATCGTGCCGGTGACCGGGCAGCTCGATCTGAAGGCGCTGGCGCGTGCCCTCGGTGCGCGGAAGGCGGTGATGGCGCCGCCTGCGGAGGCAGAGCGTGCCACTGGTTATGTCGTGGGTGGGATCAGTCCGCTCGGGCAAAAGCGGCGATTGGCGACGGCGCTGGACGAGTCGGCGCATGAGCACGAGACGGTTTATGTCTCCGCGGGTCGTCGTGGCCTCGAGATTGTGCTGGGGCCCTCGGATCTCGTCGCACTGACCGAGGCGGTGGTGGCGGCGATTGCGCGGAGCGAGGTATGAACGCGGCGGAGAACGGATCGCTCGCACACTCCTCGTTGCGAGCATCTGGGGCTCAGGTGTGCCATTGGCCTGTCGTAGACTCCGGCCGATGAAAGAAGACGTCACATCTACCTGGATTGACCGCCGGACGAAGATCACCCGTCACCCGATCGCGACCGGCGTGCGCACGGTCAACCTCTCGCGATGAGGATCGGGCGCGCCGCGGTGTTGCTCTTCCTGCTGTCCGCCGGCTTCTGGCTGCTCGTCGGTGCGGTGGCTGGATTCTTTGCCGGCGGTGCATGGGCCTCCAGCATCGACTGGGACTTGGTCATCCGCGGGGCCGACGCCTTGGCCTGGCCCATTCTGGCGCTGATCGCAGGCGTGGTGATCGTGCCGATCCTACTGTGGAGCGCAATCAACCACGGGGGCGAGGCAAGCCTCGGCGGCGTCACCGTCCAACTCAACCCGCGGCGGCCCGATTCTGAATCGCTCCTGACGCTTCGCGCCCTCAGCACAAGCTTTCCAGACGCTGAGCGACTCGCCGTGGACGACGAGCTGAGTCCAGACGACGAGCTGAGTCCAGACGACGAGCTGAGTCCAGACGACGAGCTGAGTCCAGACGACGAGCTGAGTCCAGACGACGAGCTGAGTCCAGACGACGAGCCGAGTCCAGACGACGAGCCGAGTCCAGACGACGAGCCGAGTCCAGACGACGAGCGGGAGCGGCGGCTGTCGGACGACGAGAAGCACGCGCTGGATGATGTGGTAGTGCACATCGTCTACAACTCGGCCGACGGAGCCTATGGGCGTTCCAACCGTTGGGAGGTTGAGTTCCGGTACGACGATCCGTTCCCGCGGCTGCTCAGGGTCAAGGGGCTGCGCCCTCTGACGGCCCTGATGATTGTGGAGTTGGCTAGACTCAATCTCTATTACCTGCCCGAGCACGCAGTGAGCTACCTGACTACGCAAGTTAGAGAGATCACCGGCGTCCAAGGGGACGCTCCGCCGCTCGATCTCTTGAAGGCTGGGGATGGGGCGAAGAGCGTGCTGAACGGGCCCGAACAATGGGAGATCACGCGACCGCTATTCTCTCTTCTGTTTGCACCCCTCGATGCGTTGGCACGCGTATTCGGTTCGAGACGCCGATGAGGGAGTGCGCGGCACTGCTGTCGCCCAACGTCGTGCCTCGCAATAGGCTCGCAGCCGCTGACGACGTCGCCGACGAAGGAGCAGAAACAGCTCCACAGCATTGAGCGCGCCTCGGTAGCTCTGGCGATAGAGCATCGGCATCCAAGACGCGTGCGTCTTGATCGCGCGGAGCTGAACCGCCGTCAGTGACTGATCTCAATGCCGTAGTGATCGAGGGCATCCCTGACCTCGGCGAGTAGCTCATCGCGCATCTGGCGGCCGTTCGGGAAGATGTCGTCCCGGTCTGCTCGCCACGAGGCGACCATTGCCATCGAGAGGATGCGGCAGTCGCGGACCTGGAGTTGGTCGGCGCCGGCGTAGTGGTCGCCTACCTCGTCCGGTGCATGGGCGATGTCGAACTCGATTGGGCCGTGGCAGCAGGTTTCGAAGTCGATGAAGCGGGGGCCGCTTTCGGTCGATAGCAGGTTGCCGGGGTGGGGTTCGCCGTGGAGGAGCTGCTCGTCGGTGCCGCGGTCGACGACGGCGCGGCGGAGGGTGCGCAGTGTGTCGGCCAGGAGTTCGCGGTCGGCATCGGCGAGTTCGGGGCTTCGTGAAGGGTCGGCGACGATCGATTGGGCCTCGTCGACTCGATCGGTGAAATGCGGGGCGGGCACCTCGAGTTGGCGCATGGCCTCGTGGAGGCGTTCTAGCGCCTGGGCGTAGTCGGCTGGTGGGATCTCGTCGTCGGACAGAGGTTCGTAGTACTTCCAGAGCGTGATGGCGAAGCCGTCGCGTAGGTAGACGTGCGGCTCGACTCGGGGCTCGAGCACAGCGACGGGGGCGCCGGCTTGCTCGAGTCGCCGGGCGATGTCGACCTCGAACGCGGCGATCTCCTGGTTTCGTCGGACCGTGGCGGCGACGCGAGCGAGGACATCGCACGGCTCCAGTCGCACGGTGAGGCGGTTCGCGCGCTGGATGACGGTCGTGTCTTCGACGCTCAGACCGAGCTCTTTGGCGACGGACGTCGTTGCGGCCAACCGGCGCGAGACTTCTGCTGGCTCCATCGCGCCGCACCCTCCCCGTCATGTCCCGTTGCACCCACGGCGGGGCCAAGGTGACAGGGATCGAGCGTCGTGGCGAAGGGCTAGTGGTACAGCGGGGTCTGCTGTGCGCCGCGGGCGGCGCTGGCGACGGCCTCGGCGACCTGGACGTGGACCTCGCGGTCGAGCGGCGACGGGACGAGGCTGTTGCCGGCCGCGAGTTCGGAGAGTCGGGTGGCGGCGGCGGCGAGCATCTCTCTAGAGAACTCCGTCGCCTCGGCGTCGAGAGCGCCTCGGAAGAGGCCGGGGAAGCCGAGGACGTTGTTCACGGCCTTACCGTCCGCGGCATAGCGGGCGCCGTGGGCGAGGGCGACTTCGGGCTCGATCTCGGGATCCGGGTTCGTCAGGGCGAGGATGACCTGGCCGTCGCGCACCAGCTCTGGGCGGATCAGGCCTCGGACGCCGGTGGTGGCGATGACGATGTCGGACTCGGCCATGACGGCTTCGAGGTCGCGCGCCTCGCCGCCGAGGTCGGTGAAGGTGGAGACGGCGTCTTCGCGGAGGTCGGAGCCGAGCAGGCGGTTGACGCCGTGGTGGACGAGCAGACGGGCGATGCCGATGCCGGCTGCACCGAGGCCGACCTGACCGACCGTGCAGCCGGCGATGTCGATATCGAGGCGACGGGTGGCGGTGAGCAGCGCCGCGAGGGCGACCACCGCCGTGCCGTGCTGGTCGTCGTGGAGTACGGGGCGGTCGAGGCGCGTGGCGAGGGCTTGCTCAATCGCGAAACAGGCGGGAGCGGCGATGTCCTCGAGCTGGATGGCGCCGAAGGTGGGGGCGATGCGGGCGACGGCCTCGACGATGTCGTTGACGGAGCCGGGCTCGACGAGGATGGGGACGCCGGAGAGGCCGGCGAGCTGCTGGAAGAGCGCGGCTTTGCCCTCCATGACCGGCATGCCGGCGACGGGGCCGATGTCGCCGAGGCCGAGCACGGCGGTGCCGTCGGTGACGATGGCGACCGAGTTTCTAATGCCGGTGTACTGGCGGTGGAGCGCGGGGTCGTCGCGGATGGCGAGGCAGACGCGGGCGACGCCGGGGGTGTAGATGTCGCGGAGGAGCTGGTCGGACTCGATGGCGAGGCGCGAGCTGGTTTCGATCTTGCCGCCCTCGTGGAGGGTGAAGACGCGGTCGGAGGTGCCCATCAGCTGGGCGATCGGGAGGTCGCTGATGCGGTCGAGCTGCGAGCGGTCGAAGTCCTCGTCGAGATCGGTGGTGAGCTCCCAGATCGTGCATCCGGGACCGCGCTCGACGGCGACGAGGTTCTCCACGAGCAGGCCGGCCTCGGCGACGACGCCTAGTACCTGCGCCAGGCTTCCGGCGCGGTGCACGACCTCGATCTGTAGGACCTCGGGAATCTTCATCGCCGCGCTCCTTCGCGTGCAACGAGTCTAGGCACGAACGGTTGGGCGCGAATGAGGGTTGCCACACAGACGGTGGGGACAACCCGAACGGCGTGGATCAGGGATTACCCTGCTCGGAACCGCGGTGGAGTGGAGGAAATCGATGGACGCAGCGACCGAAGTAGCGCTCGCGAACGACAAGGTGATCGACATCACGACGACCGGGCGCAAGTCCGGCGAGGCGAAGCGAATCGAGATCTGGTTCCACCGGCATGACGGTCGCTATTTCATCACCGGCACGCCGGGGCGGCGGTCGTGGTACGCGAATCTCGTTGCGCACCCGGAGTTCACGTTCCACCTGAAGACGAGCCACGAGGCCGACCTGCCGGCGACGGCGCGGGCCGTGACGGAAGCCGGAGAACGGCGCGCACTCCTCGAGCCGTTGGTCGCGGGGATCAACACGGAGACGCCGCTCGACGAGTGGGTCGCCGGCGCACCGCTGGTCGAGGTGACGTTCCGCGCGTAGCGACGTGGCCGCTATTCCGGGAGTGTGGTCGGTTCGCCGCTACGCGGTAGCGGGTCGGGTCGGGTAGCCGCTACGCGGCGGGCAACCCACGGACGATGAAGTGTGGGTTCTCGAAGATGTGCTTGCCGTAGCCGAACGGCGTGCCGTCGAAGTTGGTCATCGTGCCGCCGGCGGCGAGTAGCACGGCGTGGCCAGCGGCCACGTCCCACTCCATGGTCCGGCCGAGGCGCGGGTAGAGGTCGGCGGCACCCTCAGCGACGCGACAGAACTTCAGCGAGGACCCCGAGGCGTCGAGCTCCTTGATGTCGAGCGTCGCGAGGTAGTCCTCGGTCTCCTGGTTGCGGTGTGAGCGGCTCGCCATGACGACCAGCCCGTCGTCAGCGGGGACGCGGCAGCGGATCGAGGTGGTCTCACCGCCGACTCGTTTGCAGGCACCGCCGCGGCCGTCGGTCCAGAAGGTCTCCTCGAGCGCGGGGAGGTGGACGACACCGAGCGTCGGGACGTTGTCCTCGATGAGGGCGATGTTAACGGTGAACTGGCCGTTTTTCTCGATGAACTGCTTCGTGCCGTCGAGTGGGTCGACGAGGAAGAAGGTGCCGGCGGAGACATCGGGGACGCGGCCGGCGGCGACGCTTTCCTCGGCGACGACGGGGATGTCGGGGGCGATCTCGGCGAGGCCGGCGAGGATGATCTCCTCGGCGCGCTCGTCGGCGGCGGTGACCGGGGACTCGTCGGCCTTTGAGAGCACCTCGAAGTCCTGGGCGTAGACCTCGAGGATGGCTTCGCCGGCGCGGACCGACAGGTCGACGAGGCGGTCCATCAGCGCGGCGCGATCGTCGGTCATCGGGTTAGGCCTTTCGTCGGGCGGGTCGCCGAGCGTTGGACTGGCTAATCGCGGAGGTCGAGGGTGACCGGGATGTGGTCGGACGGCTTTTCGACGCCCTTCCGCACCTTGCGGTCATTCCGGTCGGTCGTGACCGCCTCGATCCGCTCGCGGATCGGATCGGTCACCAGCATGAGGTCGATGCGCAGGCCTTTGTTGAATCGGAAGGCGCCTGCCCGGTAGTCCCACCAGGTGAACACGCCCGGTTCGTCATTGATGGCCCGCAACGAATCGGTCAGGCCCCAGCTCAGCAACGCTTGCAGGCGGGTCCGGACGTCGTCGCTGTTCATGACGGTGCCCTGCCATTCGGCGGGGTCGTGCACATCTCGATCATCGGGTGCGATGTTGAAGTCACCAGCCATGACGAGCGGCTGGGACGGATCACAGCGTTCCTCGAGCCAGATGCGCAAGGCGTCGAGCCAGCGCAGTTTGTACTGGTAATGATCGGCGTCGAGGCGGCGGCCGTTCGGGACGTAGAGGCCGACGATGCGGACGCCGCCGATCGTCGCCGCGATCGTGCGCGCGTCCTCGTCATCAGCGAGTGGGAAGCCGACCTCGACGTCGTCGATCGGGAGCTTCGAGGCGATCGCGACGCCGTTGTAGGTGCGCTGGCCGTAGAGCGAGAGCGAGTAGCCGCGCTCCTCGAAGCCGGCGCGCGGGAAGTCGTCGTCGACGACTTTCGTCTCCTGGAGCAGGAGGACGTCGGGCTGGTTCTCGTCGAGCCAGAGCAGGACGCGATCTTCGCGGGTGCGGATCGAGTTCACGTTCCAAGTGGCGATGCGCACGCGCGGTCCGTCCGGCTCAAGGCTAGCTTAGCGCGCGGGGACGGTACCCCCGCTGGCGGACCGGCAGCTCAGCAGGTCGAGACGCTGGAGCGGGAACGCCCTCGGAGGAGTCGAAGGCCTCGGGGGGTCGGCTAGGCGAGCAGGTCGAGCACGCCAACGGAGCTCTCAGCAGCCACGGCACGCTCGGGTTCGGCCTGGATCGGGCGTGGGTTGGCGCTCAGGCTCGGCCAGCGGACCCACGAGAGCGCACCGTCGCGGTCGAGCACCACGGCGGCCCGGAGGCCGATCAGCGCGACGACACCGCCGGCGAGCGCGTCCACGACGAAGTGGTTAGCCGTCGCCACGATCGAGACAAACATGCCGAGTGGCAGCAGCCACGCGACGACTCGCAACGGCTGCCGACGTGACTCGCGATAGATCGCGGTCGCCATCAGGAGGCTCCAACCGAAGTGGAGGCTCGGGAACGCCGCGTACTGGTTCGTGAACTCAGTCGGCTGCATCAACTGGGCCATGTTCGACTGGCCGAAGACGGTGTCAACGAAGCCGAGATCGGTGAACCGCGGCGGCGCAGCCGGAAAGCTTGTGTAGAAGACGAGCCCGATGCCACCCGAGATGATCAGGGCGTTCCGATACGTGCGGTACGCGCTCGGTTTGCGCGCGAACAACCAGATCGCCACCACACCGATGACCGGCCAGTGACCCCACACGTAGATCCAATTCACGACGTCGACAAGCGCTTCGCTGCTCAGCAAGACGCCCTGAACACTGGGCTCGACGAACAAGCCCACGCTCTGCTCCAGCTCGATCAACAGCCTCGCGTTTTCAAGCGCGATCGACGAACTACCCTCACTGATCGCGCGGACGCCGAAATAGGCGAAATAGGCACCGAGGAGGATCGCCGCTTCGCGCAGGAACCGTACACGGCGCTGCCGACCGACGATCCAAGCGCCCGTCGCGAGGACGAGAATGATGAGGAGGGGCGTGACCGCCCTCAGAGCGGGGGTCGCGAGAAAATCGATGACGTCCCCCTCACCTCTAGTCATTGCGGGGAAGTTAACTCAAAGATCGTACACCTTCGGCGCAAATGTGAAAGCCCCCTACCCATTACAAGCGACCTGAATCTGCCCTGAGTCTCAGTTGCGAGGGACTCGAAGCCCGTGTGATTGCGGGGAGCTACAGATTCTTGATCGCGACCGGATCGATGTCGTCTGGCTCGAAGCCCATCACCTGGCCGTAGAACGACAGCTCTGACTCGAGGGTGGAGATGATGTTTTCAGCCTTGCGGAACCCGTGCTGCTCACCCTCGAAGGGGAGGTAGGCGTGGGGCAGGCCGTTCGCTTCGACGGCACGTACCATCTCCTCGGCCTGTGCCGGCGGGACGACCTCGTCCTCCAGTCCCTGGAACAGGATCACGGCTGCGCTGATCTGGTCCGCGAAGTGGATCGGCGACCGCTCGTAATACGTCGCCTGCGCCTCGGGATAGGGCCCGATCATCGAGTCCAGATAGCGCGACTCGAACTTGTGCGTATCGGTTGCCAATGCCTCGGCGTCGGCCACGCCGAAGTAGCTGGCACCGGCGCGAAATACGTCGTGGAAGGCGAGCGCGCAGAGAGTGGTGTAGCCGCCGGCGCTGCCGCCGCGGATCGCCAGGCGGTCGCCGTCGACGTCGCCTCGGTCCGCGAGGTAGCTCGCGGCCGCGATGCAGTCGTCGGTATCGACGATTCCCCAGTTGCCATTCAGTGCGCGCCGGTAGTCACGGCCGTAGCCGGTCGAGCCGCGGTAGTTCACGTCGACCACGGCGATACCGCGGGTCGTCCAGTACTGGATCGCGGCGTTGTAGGCGCCGGAAGTTGCGCTCGTCGGTCCGCCATGGCTCATCACCACCAGGGGCGGCCGCTCATCCTCGGGACCAGCGATATCGGCGTGCCGTGGTCCGTAGAACAGCGCGTGGGCCTCGGTGTCGTCGGTGGTCGGGAAGGTGATCTGCTCCGCGACCGAGACGTATGAGGCGTCCAGTTCGTCGGTGCGGCTTCGCGCGAGGACCTGCCAGTCCGAGCCGTCGGCCGGGCCGGCGACCACTGCCGCGGCCTGCGTCCCGGAAGCACCCAGGAAGGCGATCCGGTTGCCGTCGACCTGCAGATGCGAGATCGAGGTCCATGGGCACTCGATCGCCTCGAGCCGATCGCTGCCGGGCCGGATCGCGGCGAGTTGGGCGCCGGTATCCGAGCCGTAGGTGCAGATCAGAGTGCCGTCCTCGAGGAAACCGTAGTCGGAGAGGCCGAACACCCAGTCCGGGCCGGCAAACTCGGCAGCCGTCGGGGCGACGGGAGTTTGCGTTCCGTCGTCCTCGAGGCGGTAGAGGTTCCACCAGCCGCTGCGGTCGCTGATGAAATGCAACAACCCGCTCGGACTCCAGCGCGGCTGCACGACGCTTTCCTCGACGCCACCGCAGACGAGCGTCGCGTCGCCGAGCGTGCCGTCATCGAGACCGCCATCTTTGACGAGCGAGGCGGTCCGCAATTCGGTGCCGTCCCAGGGCATCTGCGGGTGGTTCCAGCTCAGCCAGGCGAGCGTTGAGCCATCAGGCGAGACGTGCGGCGCGGAGACGAAGTCGGGACCCGCGGCGACGACCCGAGGTTGATCCGAGCCGTCGGCAGCTAGCACGACGATCTCGTTGGTCGCCTCCTCGCCCTCGGCGTGCCGCTCACGGACGCAGAAGATGAACCGGCCGTCGGGAGTGAGGTCGCCATCGGCGTAGCGGTCGCCGGCGGGCAGCACGGGTTCCTCGGTGATGGCGGTGGCGGTGCCGGGGGCGTCGATCCGGTAGAGGCGCTGATCGTCGAACTGTGTCCCGAACAGCGAGTCGCCGTTGACCCAGTGTTCACCGCCGCCGTACTCGTGGACGCGGGTCCGGGCGTTGAAATCCGACGGGGTGAGCTCCTCGGTGCTGCCGTCGCTGGTGCGGCGGACGATCGCCTGGCGACCGCCCTCGGACGGGCGGCCTTCGACCCAGTAGAGATTGCCGTCGCTGGCGGTGAGGGCGAGCAGGCGCACGCCGGCACTCGCGACTTGCTCAGCGCCCAGCGGCGAGGGCCAGGCTCCGTACGGCAGCACCTCGGTCATCGCGATGTCCTCTCAGCGGGCGTTGATTCGGAGAGGCCCGAGCCTACCGGACCGTGGGCTGATGGAGTCTCCCGACGGTGGGCTGATGGAGTCTCCCGACAGGGGTCTGATGGAGTCTCCCGACAGGGGGCCGATGTCGCCCGGACGCTGCTACATTCACGCGGCGTTACAGAAAGCGAGACTCAACCCATGTTCAACGGCCTCGATCACATCGTTATCTCCCTCCCCGACATGGTCGAGGGACAGGAGAAGTACAACGCGATCTTCGGGCGCGAACCGAGCCGGACGGGCGAAGCACCGGGGATGCTGACGGCCCACTACGATTTCGACGAGGGCACCGTCGAGATCGTGTCCCCCACCAACGAGGACGGGCCGATCGGGAAGCACGTCGGACGCACCGGCGGTGGGGTGTACCTGCTCGCGATGAAGGTCGAAGACATTCAGGCGACGCTTGCCGACCTGCGGTCGCGCGAGGTGCGGCTGATCGGCGACCCCGGCGAGGGGAATGAGGTGACAGGGCAGGTATTCGTCCACCCGGCCTCGACCGGTGGAGTGCTACTGCAGCTCGTGCAGAGCTGAGCTTCGCTCGGCGCCGCGACCCATCGCTACGGGACCGAGGACGCCTCAGGGGCCCTCGGTGCGGGCGATGATCCGCGGTGGGAACTGTTGGTACGGGAACCGTGCCAGCGCGTCGGGATCGAGCTCGATGCCGAGGCCGGGGCTTGAGGGCACCTCGACGTAGCCGTCGACCATCTCGAACGGGGTGGTTGCGACTTCGCGGCCGAACTCTTCGAGGTTCACGAAGTACTCGGTGATCAGGAAGTTCGGCATCGTGGCCGAGGCGTGGAGGGTCGCAGCGAGGCCGAGCGTGGTGCTGTTGTAGTTGTGCGGTGAGATCGCGACGAAGTACGGCTCCGCCATGGCCGCGATTTCTTTCAGCTCGAGGATGCCGCCGACGTTGCAGACGTCGGGGTTGAGGATGTCGGCGGCGCGCTGCTCGAAAACTTCGCGGAACTCGAACTTGGTGTACAGCTCCTCGCCAGTGACGACCGGGATCGAGACCTCGCGGCGGACCTCGGCGAGCGCGGGGATGTTCTCCGCAAGAACGGGCTCCTCGAACCAGAAGGGGCGATAGGCCTCGATGGCTTTGCCGATGCGGATGGCCTGCATCGGGGCGAGGCGGCGGTGCATCTCGACGAGAATCTCGACGTCTGGGCCCACAGCCTCGCGAACGACGGCGACGCGGCGGACCGCCTCTTCTTCGTCCTGCCTCGAGATGAGGGTGCGCCAGGGGCCGGGGACCGGGTCGAACTTCATCGCGGTGAAGCCGCGCTCGACCATCGCCTGCGCGCTCTCGGCGAGCGCCTCGTGATTTTCGCGGCGGGCCCAGCCGTTCGCGTAGACGCGGATTCGGTCGCGGACGCGGCCGCCGAGCAGCTCGTGTACGGGCATGCCCGCACGCTTGCCGGCGAGGTCCCACATCGCCTGTTCAAGCCCGCTGATCGCGGAGTAGTAGTCCATCGCGCCGCGTCGCGCGGCGAAGTCGTTGTACGCCGCATCCGTGAACTGCTTGATCTGCCGCGCATCCCAGCCGACGACATACCGCTCGAGCTGATCAAGGTGGGCGACGATCTGGGTGTCGCGATCGGACTGCGTGTAGCACTCGCCCCAGCCGTGGCGCCCGTCGGCCGTCTCGAGGCGGACGAACAGCAGGTTCTTACCTCGCCCGGGATGCGCGAGGAAGTGCGTGAGCTTGGTGATGGTGGTTGGCACGTGACTCCCAGCGGCGGATCGGACGGCGGTCACCGCATGGTAGGCGGGGCCGTCGTCGCTCGTTGCGAGCGCGCGGTCAGGGTGCCAGAGGCTAGGAGACGACCTCTGCCGGTCGGTGGGCGCTGCCCCAGTCGTACATCGCCTTCAGGACGACGCCAAACGCGTCGCCATGCTCTGTCAGCACGTACTCCGCACGGGGCGGGTGCTCGCTGTAGAGGCGTCGTGCCACGAGTCCCTCGCGTTCGAGCGTCTTCAGGCGAGCGGACAGCAGGTTTGGCGAGATGCCCTCGAGCGAGCGGAGCAGATCCGCGAACCGCGTTCGGCCGAGGCGCAGATCGCGGAGCACCAGGATCGTCCAGCGATCACCCACCAGGTCGAGCGATCGGGCGATCGGGCACTCTTGCTGAGTCTCGTAGTGACGCTTCATCCCATGCACCTCCGCCCCGCCTCCCGGCCTGCTGGACAGGATAGTCGGGGCGTGACTGCTTAACAACATAGTGACGATCGGAACCCATGCTGTCTCCGGTCAGTCCATTGCGCCGTCTACTGGGGACCGCTCGGAACTTCCGGACAGCTTTCGGCGTCACGGCACCGTCCCGGCGCAGACGAACGAACGATCAATCTGGCGTCGCACGCACAACGGGCCCCCTCTCGGGGACCCGTTGTTGAAGTGCCTTCTGCCTTCAGCACTAGCTGACGATCGCGGTGCCGTTGGCCTCCTGACCGACGTCCTGGAACTCGTCGAACCTCTTCGCCGAGCACCAGTGGATCATCCGGTAGGTGAACCACAGCGGCTTGGCTATGTAGGTGTTGTCGTCGAAGGTGATGTCGCGGTAGCAGCCGGCGTTCGAGCCGCTGACGCCACTGATCCCCAGGTGGCGGATCGTGTTCCCGGTGACGGTGACGCGGTCGGACACGTGCGGGCCGTATATGCCGCTGCCACGCTCCTGGTCGACTACGGTGATGCCGTTGCCGCCACCAGATGCAGCCACAGTGACGTCGTTGTCGATGACCAGCACATCAGAGCTGTTCTGGATCACGATCTGCGCCCCGAACTCCCACTCGGAGAAGCCGTGGCCGTTGTACCGGGAGACGTTCTCTCGGAACTCGGCCGCATAGCCGATCTCGTGGGCGATCCCACTCCAGGAGTTGTACTCGACCAGGTTCCCGACCATCAGCACGTTGATGTTGTCGATGTCGGTCCAGAGGCCGCGACCCTCGTTGTGGTGCACCCAGTTGTTGCGCACCACGAGCTGATCGGTGAAGGCGAACTTGGTACCGCCCCCTTCCCACTGAGGCAGGAAGCCCGCGGTGTTGTTGTAGGCGATCTCATTGCCATCGAGGAGGATGTAATCGCCAACGCCCCCGATCCCGATCTGGCCGTTGTGGTGCGCGTTGTTGTTGAGCACCTGCGCCCAATCGCCGGCACGGATTCCGTAACCGTGGTTGAGACGGGTCTCGTTCCCGCTGATGGTCCAACGGTTCCCAGCACCACCATTGATCGCGCCGGTCTGAGCCCGGTTCGCGTACTTCTCAACCACGAGTCCACTGATCGTGACGTCGTTGGCTGACCCGTCAAACGCGTTGTCGACGGTGCTCAACTCGATCACATGGCCGGCCGGGTTCCCACCGATGTAGACACGGTTCGCCGCGTAGTCGAAGTACCAGGTGCCGTACTCAAGACGGCCGATGCTGGTGACCTGCCACCACGGCTCACTGTCGACGAAGAGCTGCTCGGGGTACTGGCACGCGTCGTACCAGCCACCGCTCTCAAACTGCATGCAGCCACCCTGGCCACCGGTCAACTGGGAGGTCTGACCGCCGACCGACCAGAAGCCGCTCGTCGGGCTCCACCCGGTCAGGATCTTCGCGCCGCTGAGGACCGCACCCGGCGCACCGAGGAACACGTCGCCACTCTCCGGCGTCACGGAGACCCCGCGGTGCAGCCCCGCCTCGAAGTAGAACGTCGTGCCGGGGCCATGTTGGGCCGCGACCTGCGAGGCGTTGTCGGACGTCTTGATGAGGATGGCACCGTTTGGCAGAGTCGTGCCGCCGATCGAGAACGTCGCGTGCGCCTCGGTCGTCGTTCCATCGCTGCGTGTCAGCACCACCGTCAGGGCGTGATCGCCTGACGACAGGTCGTCGATCTCGAACGGCAGGGCAACGCTGGCTCCACCTCCAACGAGGTCGAACGGTGCCGCCGCGTCGACTCGATCAGCCGATGCGCGTGCGGGATCGTCGAGGTAGAACGTTGCCGCCTCGACATGATCGGCCGGCGAAACGAAGATGTACGCGGCGTCGTCCAGCTCAGCCCCGTCGAGCGCGGTCGCGCCCGAACGGTTGGCCGAGTCACTCACCAGCAGTTGGTAGTCAACCTCCGGCGACACTTCTGGCTGCTCGATGGTGAACTGCACTTCGACGGATGCGTTGGCGCCGTCGCCGTACTCAGCGATGACCAGCAGCGTGTGTACGCCGTCGTCGAGGCTTTCGGTATCGAATGAACCAGCCGATCCGTTGGACTGCGTGCCCCCGAGGTCGTAAGGCGTGACCTGCTCGGTGCGCGCCGGTAATGGTTGCTCAGTCGGGTTGATGTAGAAGCGCACTCGATCCGGGGTCTCACTTGGCACCGCGAAGATGTAGACGGTGCCGGTGATCGGATCCGCACCCAGGGTCGCAGCCCCGGTTCGGTTCGCGGACCCGCTCACGTACAGCTCAATGCTGCGGTCGACCGGAGGATCCACTGGCGGGTCCTCTGACGTCGTGGAGATCTCGGAGTCCCCTTCCTGGGTCGGATCGTTGTCGACGGTGAACGAGGCGCTCACCGAGAACGATTCGCCCGCGGCGGTCTTCGCGACCGCCTCGATCACGTGCGTGCCGTCTGCGACACCGGTGGTGTCCCAGCGACCGGCGACACCGCCGCCGGTGCCACCGAAGTCGAACGGCGTCACCTTCTCGGTGCGGACGAACGTACCGTCGAGGTGGAATCGCACCTCGGCAAGCTGGGTGTTCGGCACCAGGAACACGAAGGCGTCGCCGCTGACGTCAGCGGATCCCAGGGCGGATGCGCTACTGCGGTCCGGTGCGCCACTGATCAGCAGCTCGCCGGTCGCAGCGATCGGGGGCGGTGTCGCCGTCGCGGTTGGATCAGGATCGGGGTCATCCCCATCGCCGGGGACGTTGAACGTCGCGGATACGGTGAACTTCCCGCCGCCGGTCAGGACCGCGGTCGCCGCGATCGTGTGACTACCGGCGTCGACTGAGCTCGTCAGCCACGGATTCGCAGCGCCGTTCGACTCGCTGGCGAAGTCGTACGGGGCAAAGTTCTCGGTGCGATGCGGCTGACCGTCAAGCGTGAACTCAACGCGTTCAGCGGAGGCGCCGGTCTGGAAGAAGACGTAGACCGCGCCTTCCAGCGTCGCACCATCAAGGGCCGATGCGCCGCTGCGGTCAGCTGACTGGCTGACAAGCAGCGTGCCGTCGGAGGACGATCCGGGGGTGGTCGTCGGCTCCGGAGCCGGTGCGTTATCAACGGTGAAGGAGGCGTTCACGATGAACTCGCCTCCCCCGACGAGGGAGACACGGGCACCAATCGAGTGTGACCCGTCGCTGGCACCACCGGTGGACCACGCGTCAGCAGTGGTCTGGTCACCACCGGCGAAGTCATAGGGGGCGTAGTTCTCTACCTGGACGTCCCCGCCATCGAGCGAAAACACGACGCGCTGCACGTCCTCACCCGTTGAGAGGAAGATGTACGCAGGCCCCGAGAGCGTCGCGCCCTCGAGTGCCGTCGCGCCCCCTCGATCCGGACTAGAGCTGACGAACAAGGCGCCATCCTCGGCGCCGGCGGGGCGAGCGGCGAGCAGGGCGAGCGTCATGAAAACGACGGCCAGCCCGGCAATCGACCAGGGCTGACCGGCGAAGAGCCGGGCCCGCGCAGTGACGCGACTCAAGCGCGCACCGCCGTTGTGCGGTTGCCGGAAGGCGCGCGGCGGTACACACGCGCCGCACGCGGCGCGTGAACAATCCCTGTGCGATCGAACATCGGAGCGTTCCTCTTCGGTGGGTCGGCGGCCGTATCTCTCCCGCGAGGGTTAGGCCCGTACCTTTGCGTCCCCGCCTTTCGACGGGTTTGCCCTTATCGGCGAGCGTCCATGCCAGACGCCGGATATCCGCGGGGGACACACGACGACTCGCACGAATCATCGGCGGTTTCCCACGCGCACTTGAGGATGTTCCCCACTACGGAAACAAGACCGGGCGACCGGGAGCGGGCTCGGCGCCGGAGAAGACCCGGACGGCCCTTGTCAGTCGAGGTGCTGGGTCGGGGAGGCTGTGGATTCAGCCGATCTCGACGCCCGTGCCGGCTGGCTCGAAGCCCGCGGCCTGGAACTCAGCCCAGGAGAAGAGTTCGCACCACATGATGCGATCCCGCTCGAACCAGACTGCAGGAGCCTCATACGTATTGGCGTCGAACACGTTCTCGTTCGTCGCCCGGCAGGAATGAGACCCGCTCGTGCCCTTCTCCCCGAGATGTCGGATCGTGTTGTCGCTGATCGTCACCCGGTTTGAGACATATGGCCCGGTGTTCCCCGAGCCACGGTCCTGATTGACCACCGTAATACCGTTGCCGCCGGCGGCTGAGACCGTCACGACGTTCCCCGAGACTTCGACGTCCGAACTGTTCTGAACGAGGATCTGGGCACCCCAGAGCCACGGATCGAAGCCGAGACCATTCTCACTGGCAACGTTATTCACGATGCGGGCTGCATAGCTGATCTCGTGGACGATCCCGCCTCGCGAGTTCGACTCGACGAGGTTGTCCTCGACCAGCAAGTTGATCACGTCGATATCGGTCCAGATCCCCCGGCCGGCGTTGTGGTGCACCCAGTTGTCTCGGATGACGAGGCCATCCGAACGAACGAGTTTCAGACCACCAGCTTCCCAGCCTTCGTTGAATCCGGCCGTGTGGTTGTAGGCGATCTCATTCCCGACCAGCAGCGAGCGGCTGCCGATGCCACCAATCCCGAGTTGTCCGTTGTGATGGACCGAGTTGTCGCGGACTTCCATCTCCGGGCCGATGCGGAGCCCATAGCCGTGATTCAGTCGAAGTTCGTTGTCCTCGATCACCCAGCCGGACGCGCCGGCGGCGTGGATCGCACCCTGTTGTGTTGGCGCCGAGTACTTCTCGACGACGAGGCCGCGGATCGTTACGCCTGCGGACTCGGAGCGGATCGCTGCAGCCGTCGTGCTGGCCTCAACGACAGACGACGTTGGGTCGTCAGCGACGTAGATCCGGTCGTCGTCGTAGTCGAAGTACCAACGCCCTGATGCCAATTGATCTCGAGCAGTGACCTGCCAGAGCGGCTGATCGTCGAAGAAGAGCTGCTCTGGGAACCGACAGCCGTCATAGCCGCCGATCTCGGCGAGGGCTTCCGGGGTGCTGCAGCCGCCTGCTCGCTGGCCCTGCTGCCGCTGGCCGCCGATCGACCAAAGCTCGCCGTCGCGCGAGAAACCCTCGAGTTCCCGCGCGCCGCTCAGGATCGCGCCCGCCTCGCCTTCGAAGACGTCGCCGTCGCGGGGTGTGATCGTCTGTTCGCGATAGATGCCGGCGGTGAGGATGAAGTGGCTACCGGCAGGGTGCGCCTCGACGATCCGTTGCAGCTCGTCGCCAGGCTCGAGCATTACCGGCGGCGCCGCCGTCGCGGTCGCGCTGGCCCCGGCGGTGGCAGAAGCGGTCGGAGAGGCGGCCGGTGTCGGTGACGAGGCGCTCGGCTCATCACCGGTACACGCCGCGACGAGGCCAATCAGCAGCAGAGTCAGAGACCCGAGGAGGCGGTTTGGCATCAGCGCGCAAGCTGCCGAGGCGGCCCGTGGGCTGCCTCGGACGACGGGGGTGGCGCGAGCTGCTCGCGTCGCTGGATTTCCATCGCCGCCAATCCGAGGCCAATCACGGTCCACATCCAGATCGCGCCCTGTGGGCCCTCCCAATACACGTCAAACGAGCCGTTGATTATTCCAGCGCCCCAGTAGATCAGCAGCCAGGCGATGATCGAGGACCAGAAGAGGTCACCTCGTCGTTGTGCGCTGAGGTAGGCCTTGAGCATCGACAGCCCGAATCCGACGTGGAAGGCGAGCCAGATCATGAGACCGGGCACGCCCATCCGGGCGAGCGCCGTCATCGTGGCGTTGTGAGGTGAACGGAGTCCAACCGACTGCCCGAGGAAGCCGTCCTCAGCAGCGAGATCCGCGCCGAAGCCCTTCCCGGTCCAGAAGTACTCCCCCTGGAAGGTGTAACCAATGATGGTTCCCCACCAATCCATCCGCCATTCGATGGTGCCTTGCCGCTCGCCTTCACGATCCACGATCGAGCTCGCTCGGCCGGTCACGCGATCGGCCGAAAACTCGTTGCCATTGATCGTGATGCTCGGGTTCACGACCGCGGCGAGCACGACCAGGACCGCTCCGGCGGCAAAGATCGGCACCATTTTGAACGAAGGGCGGAGGACGACGAGAGCCGCGATGCCCACCGCTGCCGAGAGGAATCCACCCCGGTTCGTCAGAACAACGATCATCAGACCGAGGCCCCAGGCGAGCCAGAGGAAGAGCTCGGGGACACGCCGGCTTCCGCGCTCACCTCGATAGAGCCCGAGCAGGATGAAGGCCGCTACGCCGGCGAGGTGGACGCCGACGTCTCCCGCCTTGAAGAACGGGAACGGGACCGGCGCGTTGGGGAAACGGGGCAGCGTGCCCTGAATGTTGGTGTGAGCGAGCCAGATCACGGGGAGGAGGAAGAGAAAGACCGGCACGATGAATCGATAGGCGCGGATCAGGGTGACGAACTGCTCACGGCGGGTCACGAGCGCCCACATCGCCAGCGCGAATACCGAGTAGCCCCAGAACGCGGCGTCACGCAGGGCATCGACGCCAACCGGCGAGATGTAGGGCACGGTCGTCAGCAGGCCCCAGCCGATGAAGGCCAATAACAGATAGTGCAAGCCGCCAAAGCGGTTGTGGAAGCCATTCGCGAACACGGCGCCGACGCCGATCGCCAGCGTGACCTCACCGATGTAGAGCGGCGCTGCACCCATGTACGCGAACCCGCGCCCGCCAAACGCGTAGCCGGCCAGCACGATGACCAGGAATCCGAGGAACAGTCCGCGCAGGCGGGTTCCGAGGAACGCGTAGAAGCCGATCGCGAGGAACGCGACAGCGGCGACGGCCGCGAGGAACGGGCTGCCCATGGCGCCAACGCGTCCGGCTGCGAGCGCCAGCACCAGAGCCCCGGGGACGATCAACCAGCTTGGGCGCGGATTGATGGCTGCGGGTAGTGCCGTCATCAACCACTCTCCGGTCGACACGCGTCCGCGGTCAGGATCGGACCCTTGCCCGAAAGGCGATGTGACGACGAATCCTCGAGAGACGCTGGTGGGAACCGCGACTCAACCATCATAGGGAACCGGCGACGGAGCTACATCGCGCCACGGCGGGCCAGAACGGCGATCGGCGTCCGGCCGAGGAGCACGACGTCCCGCCAGATCGAGCGATGATCGACGTACTCGAGGTCCATCTCCATCCAGCGGTCGAACGAGATCTCGCTGCGGCCAGAGACCTGCCATGTGCAGGTGAGCCCCGGTCGAACGCTCAACCGCTCTTCCTGACGTCCCTCGTAGACGTTCTCGACGATCGGGAGTGCACGCGGGCCCACCAGCGACATGTCGCCGGTCAGGATGTTCCAGGCCTGGGGCAGCTCGTCGATGGAGTAGGCGCGCAGCCACTTGCCGATCTTCGTCAGTCGCGGGTCGTTCGGCGCCTTGAAGGCCTGCCCGCCGGTCGTGTTGAGGTGAAGCACCTCGTCGCGACGGGACTCCGCGTCGGGGACCATCGTGCGCAGCTTCCAGCAGGTAAAGGGGCGGCCTCGGTAACCGAGGCGCTGCTGGCCAAAGAAGATCGGGCGTCCGGAGGTGATCAGGATCCCGAGGATCGCGACGATCCAGATCGGCGAGGTCAGGAGCAGTACCGCGACCGCACCTGCGACGTCCATCGCCCGTTTGATGGCCTCGAACCCGCGATGCGGCTCTGGTGCTGGTGTCACGTCCAGCTCGATTGGCCTCGGGGTCGTGTCTTCTGGTTCGATGAGGCGCTGACTACTCACGGATGGCGCCCGAAACGGGAGCCTCAACCGAAGTCGGCGCGGACACCGTGGCCGGCGCTTCGACCGGCACAACGCTTCCCAACTGACGGCCGAGGCCGTCAATCACGCGCGCCCGGGGCGAGCGCAGCGTCGAGAGCTCAGCCGTCGGGAAGACGGTGATTGCAACGTCGTAGCTGCCGAGCACGTTGTCGAAGTCGCGCTCGTAGACCACGCCGTCGCCCAGTTCGGCGCGGGCGTTCGCTTCCGCGGCGGAGTCGAGGACCCCCACGTGAAAGCCGTTCTCGAGGAGGGCGTGCACCAGGCGCATCGACTGTGAACTGCGGATGCTGTCGGATCCGGGCTTGAAGCCGACGCCGACGACGCAGACACGCGCCTTGGTCCCGTTCCACTCGACTCCACGGACGACGCCGGACAACTCGGCGGTTCGCTCAACGAGTCGCTCGATGGCGAAGTCGTTCGTGCTCTCGGTGCCGGCAAACACGGGCGCCGGAACGCCGACGCGACGGGCGGCGGCGCGGAAGGCCGACAGGTCCTTCGGCAGGCAGCTGCCACCGAACCCAATGCCGGGCTGCAGGAAATCCGGACCGATGCGCGGATCGCCGCCGATTGCGGCGAGAACAGCCTCGGGGCTGGCGCCAGCGGCGTCGGAGATGTGGGCGATCTCGTTCGCCATCGAGACGCGGACGGCGAGTGCCGCATTCGCGGCCATCTTGATGACCTCGGCGGTCGTGGCATCGGTGGTCAGGATCGGGGCGTCGGAGAAGCTGTAGAGCTCGCTCAGTTTGGCGAGGGCGTCGGCGTCGCTGCCGCCGGCAACGCGGCGGGACGGATGATCGAAGTCCCACAGTGCCGTTCCCTCGCGGAGGAACTCGGGATTGACGAGGACCGCGCCGGCCGCGCCGCGCTCGGCGCGGTGCTCGCGAATCATCGTCGCAGTGCCCGGGTTCACGGTGCTTCGGAGCACGAGGGCGACATCCGGACTGCAGCTGTCGATCAATGAGTCGGCCGCTGAGAGCACCCGCGAGCTATCGAGGTGGCCATCGGCCGTCGGGTACGTATCGACACAGACGAACGCGAAGTCAACGTCGTCGAACGAGTCCGGGTAACCGCTGTGGACGGTGAGATTGCCGCCACTCAGTCGGGCGAGGTCCTCGCCGAGCGAGGGCTCGTGAAAGGGAAGTTCGCCGCGGCGCAGCCGTTCGGCGCGCTCCGCGTCAATCTCGACAAGTTCTACCTGGTGACCATGTCGGCCAAATCCGACGGCGGTGGCCAGTCCGACGTATCCACCGCCAGCAACGACGAGCTTCATGAAGTGTTCCTGCCTCAACACGGAGCGTGCGATTGAGGACCTCCCCAACAATCCGCTTTCGCTACGGTTCAACCGCGAGGCATCCTTGCCGGCGAAGGCTATGTTAGCCGAGGGGGTCGCTATCCACATCATGTGTACAGGCGGTGCGGTTAACACCCCGTATAGGGCCAGTAGGGATAACGTCGGCGTGCCCCGAACCTATCGCCGATCTGTCTCGGCGCGCCCATGAAGGTTGTCCTCGACGCCACCGGCGTTCAGTCCGGCAGCGGCGGTATGACGACGTTTCTGACGGGGCTCCTGTCCGGCTGGCCGCGAGTCGCGGCGGATGACGAGATCGTGCTCCTCGGGATGCCGGAGCTGCCTGAGGTCATTGGGCACGCGGATGGCGTCGTTCGTGAGGTGATCCGGGCACCCGGCTCTGGTCAGCTCGCCCGCATCCGGATGCAGCAGCTGTACCTGCCGCGTCTCGTCCGGCAGCTCAAGCCTGACGTCTTCCTCTCCGCGGACCCCGGGGTGCCCTTTCGGAGTCTCCCCTGTCCGGCGGTCGCGACCGTGCACGACCTCCGTCACCTTGCGCGCCCGCAGGAGTTCGGTCAGGCGCGGCGGCGGTATCGAGGGCTGATGTGGGGGCGAGGCATCCGGCGCGCTGACCGCATCATCGTGAATTCGGCGGCGACCGGCGCCCAAGTCGCTGAGCACTACCCGGCGGCCGTTGATCGGGTCCGAGAGGTGCGATTCGGCGCCGATCATGTCGATTCGTGGCGAAATGACGCTGTGGTTGAGGGATCTGGCGCCCGACCACACGCCATCACGTTCGGACACTGGACCAATAAGCGCCCGGACTTCGCGATCCGGATTTGGGGTGTGCTCTACCGAGAGCATCCGGAGATAAACGCTCTCCTGGAAGTGGTCGGCGTTCCCGAGAGCGAGCACGCCGGCTTGCAGGCGGTGGCGGCGCAAGAAGGCGTCGAGGAGCACGTGCGAATCCGTTCGTTCGTCCCCGATGACGCCTACCGGCAACTCTTCTCGTCGGCGGCGATCGTGCTCATGACCTCGACGCTCGAAGGCTTCGGCTTGCCGGTCGTCGAGGCGATGCAGCTCGGGATACCGGTTGTGGCCTCGGGCGGCGTCGGGATGGAGACGGCCGGGGGCGACGCGGCGCTCTACGCGGATGCGGGATCGCCGGAGAGCTTCGCGCGCCGGATCGCCTCGGTGCTGACTGACGAGGCCGAACGAGCGCGCGTCATCGCCCACGGGCGCGAGCACGCGAGCACATTCAACTGGGCTGATACGGCGGCCTCGGTTCGGGCGGTGCTCGAAGAGGCGATCGAGGCGCGCCGGGCGTAGGGCGCGCGAACACCAGCAGCGGCCTCCTACGAAGAAGGGCCACGTCGCGCGTGGCCCTTCTCGATCAGGCAGTGGCGATGCGCTAGCTGACGGAGGCGGCCACCTCGCGGGCGCGCTCGCCGTACTTCGCGACGTACTCACCGAGGATCCAGTTGTAGGTCTTCTCCATCCCCTCGCGGAGGCGGATGCCTGGCTCCCAGCCGAGTTCACGCTGGATCATCGTGTTGTCGCTGTTGCGGCCGTTCACGCCCTTCGGCGCATCGAGGTTGTAGCGCCGCTCGAGCTTGATCCCGGCGATCTCCTCGAGCATGTCGACGAGGCCGTTGATCGTGGTCAGCTCGCTCGATCCGAGGTTGATCGGCTCAATGATGTCGCTACGCATGATGTCGCGCGTGCCCTTGAGGCAGTCATCGATGTACATGAAGCTGCGCGTCTGGTGCCCGTCACCCCAGATCTCGATGCGGTGGTCACCGCTGAGCTTCGCCTCGATCACCTTGCGGCTGAGCGCGGCGGGGGCCTTCTCGCGGCCACCTTCCCAGGTGCCATCGGGGCCGTAAACGTTGTGGAAACGCGCCACGCGCGTCGTCATGCCGTAGTCCTCGCGGAAATGGCGGGCCATCCGCTCGGAGAAGAGCTTCTCCCAGCCGTAGCCGTCCTCGGGCGCACCGGGGTAGGCGTCCTCTTCCTTGAGTGGAATCACGTCTTCGCTGACCTGCTTGTCCTCGTTGTAGACGCAAGCCGACGAGGAGTAGAAGAACCGGTCGACACCGGCGTCTTTGGCCGCAACCAGGACATGGGTGCTGGTCAGGACGGAGAGCATGCAGGCGGCCTTGTTGTTCTCGATGAACCCCATACCGCCCATGTCGGCGGCGAGGTTGTAGACCTCGTTCATACCCTCGACCGAGCGCTGCGCGTTCGCGAGCAGCGAGACATCGAGCTGGAGGTTCTCGGCGGCGTCGTGGACCTGATACCACTCATCAAAAGGCTTGATATCGACCGCGCGCACGTGGCTGTAGCCGTCACGCAGCAGGTCGGCAACGAGGTGCCCTCCGATAAATCCACCGGCACCGGTGACGACGACTGTTCCGTTGGCCATAAAGGTCTCCGTTCGTCCGGCCGCGTCCGTGCGCCGTCTGATCTGAATCGGGCGCTCGCGGGGTTGCCGACCGATTCGAAGCGGTCGCGAGTCCGAGGCGCCGCCTCGTCGAACTCGTGGATTCATTGTGCGGAGCCTTTGGCCGACGCTACAAGGGGCAATCGGGGCGAAATGGTCCTTTCCTACGGAAGTTATACAGATGGCGATGCCGCGTCCCCGGAGGAGCGTGGCACACTGACTACGTCGACGGCTCCGACCACGATTGTGGATGAGGCGCCCGTTCAGGCACACTCGACGGCGGCCAGGGCTGCCTGACCCGGAGGGCACTCAGTGGAACTGTCGCAACTGCTAACCGTGGTCCGCCGCTGGTGGTGGCTGTTGCTGATCGCCACCGTGATCGGTGGCGGGTATGCCAGCTACCTGAGTTCGAAGTCGACCATCACCTATACCGCGACGACGAGAATGCTCGTCATCCCGCAGGGCACGACCCAGAACGATCTCACCACCAGCCGGTTGCTCGCTCAGACCTTCGCGACGCTCGTCACGCTGCGGCCCGTGATGGAAGACGCGATCGAGGCTGGCGAATTCAATCTGACGCCCGCTCAGCTCGAGCGGCGACTCTCAGTCAATAGCCCTGCCGGGACATCGTTCCTGGACATTCGAGCTGTGGCTTCCAACCCCGACGACGCGATTCTCCGGGCGAACGTTGTGGCCGAGGCGTTCGTGGCCTCGGAGGGCGTTGGAATCGCTCAGCCCACCGGCACGGTGGAAATCGTCGAGACGGCGGTCGGCGCGGTCTCGAGCGGCGGCCCCGGGAACACCAACACCATCCTTGGAGCGTTGGTGGCGCTGATCGGGGCGGCGGCGGTGGTGCTGGTGATCGAAAGCCTCGATAACCGCGTCCGGCTGTCGACCGATGTGTTCAACCGGACCGGATTGCCGACCGTCGGCCAGCTGCAGCGCTTTCGCGCGAGCGGTGGACCTCCCGGGCAGCTTCAGGTCGTGATGCGGCCGACCTCCGCCGTCGCCGAGGAGTTCCGAGCGATTCGCACGAATCTCTCCACCCGCGTTGATTTCGAGCAGGAGGCCGCCGCGATCCTGATCGCGAGTCCGACTGGTGGAGACGGCAAAACGACCGTCGCCGCGAACCTCGCCGTCGTGTTCGGCCTCGCCGGACGCAGCGTGGTGCTCGTGGACGCCGACTTGCGCGACCCCAAACAGCACGAGATCTTCGGCACCGACAACGACAGCGGGCTGACAACGGTCTTGAACTCGCCGACGGCGGACCTCGACCGTGCCGTGCGTCGTACCGACCAGCCGAACGTCTCGATCCTCCCGGCCGGACCGATCGCCACCAACCCGTCCGAGCTCCTCGGGTCGCTGCGCATGCGCCAGGTCGTCGAGGAGCTACGCCGCCGGTTCGAGGTCGTACTGCTGGACAGCCCGCCGCTGCTCTCGGTCACCGACGGCACGGTGCTAGCGGGCGTCGCGACCGGCTCCGTGCTGGTCTTGCGCCCCAACAAAACGCAGGTCGAGGAACTCGGTGCTGCTGTCGACGCGCTGTCGCAGGCGCGCCGACCGATCCACGGCGTCGTCCTCAATCAGGTCAAGGGCCGGAGCATCCGTCAGCTGCACGCCTACCCGGAGGACCGTATCGCCGGGGAAGGCCGCTGGCGGGTTGAAGAGCCCTCCACCCTGGGGGCAGTCACTCAGCAGGACCGCACGGTCAGCTAGACCGCCGGCAACGCTAGCTCGGCGATCACTCGCGCCGACACCGATCGGAGACGGTTGCCGATGGCGGCTGATTCAGGCTTCGTGTTGTGGCTCACCGGGCTATCGGGCGCCGGCAAATCGACTCTCTCGGAACTGATTGCGACCGAGCTCCGAGACCGTGGTGTGCCGGTCGAGCTACTCGATGGCGACGAGGTGCGAGAGTTCCTCTCGAAGGGCCTCGGCTTCTCGCGCGAGGATCGCGACACGAACGTGCTCCGTATCGGGTACGTCGCGAAACTGCTCGCGCAGCACGGTGTTGTTTCGATCGTCGCCGCTATCTCGCCTTATCGCGACACTCGCGACCGCGTCCGCCAGATGGCAAGCCGCTTCGTCGAGGTTCACGTCGACTGTGCGCTCGAGCACGTCGAGGCGCGCGACGTGAAGGGGCTCTATGCGAAGGCACGGAGCGGCGAGATTCCGCAGTTCACCGGCATCTCAGATCCGTATGAGTCACCGGAGTCGCCCGAAGTTCGCGTCGATAGCGGCGTTCAGAGCGTCGAGGAGTCCCTTGCCGACATCATGAGCTGGCTGGAGACCGAGACGTTGATCCCAGCGCCGCGCGCCCGCTAACAGCGGGGTTTACTCGACCGATTTCGCGTCTTCATCAACGCGGCTCAGCCGCACCGTCCGGACCGCAAGGCCGCGCATCGAGGTGACCTCGAGCGACCAGTCGCCCTCGCGGACGGACAATCCGACCTCGGGCACCTTGCCCAGGCGATCCATGACGAGCCCGCCCACCGTTGTGTAGGGCCCCTCGGCGTCGAGCAGCACATCGAGCTCATTGAGATCGTGTAACGGGAATTCGCCGCGGACGATCAGACTCCCGTCGGTATCGCGACGGGCCGACGCGACCTTCGGGTCGAACTCGTCGAAGATCTCGCCGACGATCTCTTCGACCAGGTCTTCGACGGTCACCATCCCGTCGATCCCTCCGTGCTCGTCGGCCACCATCGCCATCTGAATCCGCTGGGTCTGCATCTGTCTGAGGGCGTCCACCACCCGTACGAACTCTGGGAAGACCATCGTGTCTCGACTGTGTTCGCCGACCGTGCCGGTCGCACTGATCAGGTCGAGGATATGGACCGTGCCCACCACGTGATCGAGATCCTCGCGGATTACCGGCGCTCGAGTGTGGCGATAGGCGCGCAGCTGGGTGATTCCCTCTTCAACGCTCGCATCGGCCGGGAGTGAAACGATCGCGCGCCGAGGCACCAATACGTCTCGAACCGCCAGCTCGCTGCTCTCGAACGCACCAGAGATCATTCGGCGTTGTTCGGGTCCGAGGGCCGCGGTCGACGCGATCACATCGCGGATCTCGTCGGCGCCCATGACGGCTCGGCCGGCCTCGGGGTCAGCGCCGGCGAGTCGGACGATCACGTTGGTCGCTGCCGAGAGCAACCAGACGATCGGCCTCGCGACGACGGCCAGGATGTGCAACGGTCGGGCGGCGAAGACCGCCCACCCGCTCGCGCGCTGCATCGCGATCCGTTTCGGGGCCAGTTCGCCAAGGACGAGTGTGAAGAAGGCGAGCACTACCGTTACCGAGATCACGGCGACCGGCTCAGCCGCGCCGCCGATGAGGTCCTCGAGCGATGGGATGAGCGGCTCGGCGAGGCTGACTGCGGCTACTGCGGACGCCAGGAAGCCGGCGAAGGTGATGCCGACCTGGATCGTCGAGAGGAACCGGGTTGGATCCTCGGCGAGCCGCGCGGCGATCGCGGACGCGCCGCCGGCGCGTTCCATCCGTTCGATCTGGCGTTGATTGAGCGAGATCAATGCTAATTCCGCGCCGGCGAAGAGCGCGTTGACGCCGATCAGCACCGCGATCACGCCGAGCTGGAAGACGACAGCATTCATCGGTGGGACCAGTCAAACGAGTAGGCGTTGGTGTTGCTCATCTAGCCAAGGATCGTCGTCCCCTCGAGGTAACCGACCTCGAGCAGCTCGACGCGAGGTGCTGCGCGACTCAGTTCGGCACGAACCGGTGCCATCGCCTCCTCGGTGGTGCCATCAGCGGTCACGGGCGGCATCCAATCGTCGTGGTGGCCGAGGACCATGCGTTCCGGCCTCAGCATCTCGCCCATGCGCCCGACGAACTGGGCGAGCGACCCCTGGATCGGTTCGCCATCAATGTTCGCGCGCCCAGCCATCGCGACGATCGCGACGTCCGGGCGCAGGTCTTTGACCACGCCGGTCCAGCAGCCTGATGTGTCGTGGTAGAAGACCGAGCCATAGGGCGTATCGATCATGTACGCCAGCGGTCCGCCGGTGTGCGCGCTGTGAAGCACCTCGGTCATATGCTGCTGCATCTGAGCTCGTAGCTCAGGGTCGGCGTTGGCAGTACCCAGGCGGTCATCGCCCAAAACCGCAGCGCGCTCATCCTCGGACAGTCCGCGGTGTCCTGTCTCCACGACGTCGGTTCCGCCGGAGGCGACACCGCCGACCCAGACGCACGAGTGGAGGCTCGGGAAGACGGTGACAGCGACGTCGTCGCTCAGGCGATGGCGTTCGCCACCCTGCGACGGGAGGAGTTGGTCCTCGGGGACGCCGGCGTCGGCGATCAGCCGCGTGCTGGCCGTGGAGCCGATCACCTTCGCGCCGGTGTTGGCGGCGATCACCTCGGCACCGGCGATGTGGTCGAAGTGGGCATGGCCGACGAGCACGGCGTCGGCTCGGTCCACCTCGGTCGCGGCGAGGCCGACCGGCGGAGCGGACGGGACGCGGTCCATGTAGGCGTCGAGGAAGATGACGAAGTCGTCGACCTGCATGCGGAATGTCGCGCAGCCCAGCCAGTCGAGGGTGACTGCCATCTAGCCCTCCTGCCCCTCGAGCGCGAGCAGACCGGACAGCACCTCGCGGGACGCGCGTGCCCAGCTTGCGATGGACTCCGCGTCTACGGCGTTGGCGACCGTGTCGCTGGGCGAATGGAAGTAGGCGTGTCCGCCGAGGAAGCTGACGTAGCGAGTCTCGAGTTCGCTGACGATCAGCGCCTCGCCACCTTGCGATGGACCGGGCTCACGGCGCATAGCCGGCTCGATCTCTTCGGCTGCCAGTGCCGTGCGCATCAGTTCGTCTAAGCCGGCATCGCTCGAAGCCGTGGCGGCGCGGGGTTCGCGGGCGCCGATCGAGGCGCCGAGGTGCAGCCATGCGTCCGCGCCGGCGATGTGCTCGCGATGGACGCGGGCGTAGGCGCGGATTCCGTAGAAGTTCAGTTCGTGGCCCGAGCTGGCCAGCAGGTGCACGGTCCGAGGCAGGGATGCCTGACCGAGGCTTTCCGCGAGCGCGAGGAAGATCGCGATCCCGCCTCCGCGTTCGGCGGCGCAGGTGTACCAGCCGGACTTCGGTGTCACGATCCCGATCGGCGGACGATTCGGGTCGGTGCCTTCGATTGTCGCGATCACGTTCGTCGCGTTGGACCGCAGCCGCTCGCCGTCGAGTTCGAGCTCGACCTCGCCACCGATCGCGATCTGTGCCTGGAGTGTGCCGGTGTCTCGAGGCGCGATCTGGATGCTGGGTAACGCGTTTGGCGAATCGATCGTGTGCGCGTTCCTCAGGACGATCTCGCGATCACGGTCGCCGCGCGGGAGGATCAATCCGAAGCAGCCGCGCTCGATCAGCTCCTCGATGCGGGTCGAGAGCGCGGGGTCGGTCCAGTCGGGATCACCGCGCAGCGCGGAGGTGGCGAGCACGATCTTGCCGAAGACGTCGTCGTCGGTGTCCTCGCAGATCTCGCCGTCGATGCCGCCGTGATCGGTGAAACCGCCGTCGTGGAGTGGGACGCCCTCGATGCGGTCGGTGCCGACGCGGACCTCGGCACGGCGGACCTCGACGCGGGGGAAGGCGAAACGCTCTGATTCGGCCTCGATGCCGGCGACCGCGAGTTCCGCGACCAACCAGTCGGTCGTCGCGTCGTCGGCGGGCCAGCCGGTGCGGTGGATACCGAGGTCCTCGAAGGCCTGGATACGCGCCTTGATCTGGGCGGGTTCGTAGCCCGCGGTGAGCGGTAGTTCGGCGCTAGCCACGGGGGAGGCCCAGCCCACGCGTCGCGATGACATTGCGCTGGATCTCGCTGGACCCCTGGGCGATCGAGTCAGGAATTGCGGCCAGGTAGCCGGGACCCCAACCCCCACCGCGACGACCGGCTTCGGGTCCGGCTTCGCCGTCCGGACCGGATAGCTGACCATAGAGGCCGTGTGCGTTCACGCCGACGTTGTGCAGCGCCTGGCTGGTCTCGCTGGCGAGCAGCTTCACGATCGAGACCTCGTAATTGGGAAGCAGGCCGGCATTCTGCATCGAGACCACGCGGTAGGCGAGAATTCGCGACGTACGTACGCCAAGCACGAGGTCGGCGAGTCGACGTCGTGCGGCCCGGTAACGAGGGAGCTGTCGTTCGTCCTCGGGCAACCCGCGTAGCGCGTCCGTCAGCGAATCGAAGAGCTGGTCGAGATGCGCGATACGCGCGATCCCGGATCGCTCGAAGTCCATCGTGGTGGCGTTGATGTACCAGCCGCGGTTTTCCTCTCCGATCAGGTTCTCGGCGGGGACGCGCACGTCCTCGAGGAAGATGCGGTTGAAGTGGTGACGGTCCTGGAGGTCGATCAGCGGTTGGACCTGGACGCCTGGGGCGTCGAGCGGCACCACCAGCATCGAGATGCCTCGGTGCTTCGGGGCGTCGGGATCGGTGCGCACGACGGTCCAGAGGTAGTCGGAGTAGTGAGCGCCGCTCGTGAAGACCTTCTCGCCGGTCAGCACGAAGTCATCGCCATCGCGCGCGGCGGTGGTTTCGACGTTGGCGAGGTCAGACCCGGCGTTCGGCTCGGAGAGGCCCATCGCGAAGGAGATCTCGCCGGAGGCGACGCCGGGGAGGTAGCGCTGCTTCTGCGCCTCGGAACCGTGGAGGATGATCGACGGGCCGACCTGCTGGACGGCGCGGCGATGGTGCTCCTGAGGCGCGCCGGCGTAGGCCATCTCTTCCATGTAGATCATCTGGTCGATCTTGCCGCGCGCCTGGCCGCCGAACTCGACGGGCCAGGCGATGCCGAGCCAGCCTCGCTCCGCTGCGGCGCGGCTGAACTCTGGCGACCAGCCAGGGTGGCGCGACGCGCGCTGCTCCGACCAGAACTGATCGGTCAGGGTCTCGTCGAGGAACGCGCGGACCTCGGTCCGGAATGCTTCTTGCTGATCGGTGAATCGGAAGTCCATGGCGAGATTCTATGTGACGCGCCGAACGACCGCGCTCGGAAGTGGGTGCGCCTCGAAACTGACGGTTGGACTAGCGGCTGAGGGCGGCGGGAAGCTTGCGGCGTTCCTCGAGTTCGAGGCACTCGCCGTCGCGGACCTCGAAGACGCGCGTGGCGACGCGGTCGAGGATCTCGGGGTCGTGGCTCGCGCAGATCACGGTGCCGTCGTAGCCCTCGAGGGCGCTGACGAGCTTGCGCTGGGTGGCGCGATCGAGGTGGTTCGTCGGCTCGTCGAGCAGCAGGACGTTCGCCGGGCGGATCAGGAACTTGGCGAGCGCGACGCGGCTGCGCTCGCCCCCGGACAGCACCGACACGGCCTTGTGTACGTCGTCGCCACTGAACAGAAAGCGCCCCAGCACCTTGCGGAGCGCGCCGTCGCTCTGGCCGTCGGCGACCGCGCGCACCTCGTCGAGGACGGTGCGCCCGGGATCGAGCGCTTCGTCCTGGTGCTGGTCGTAGTAGCCGAGGCGAGCACGGGGTGCCCACTCGATGGCGCCCTGGCTGGCCGCGAGTTCGCCGGCAAGGATGCGGAGGAGTGTCGACTTGCCGCCGCCGTTGGGGCCGATCAGGACGACGCGATCGCCACGCTCCACGTGGAGGCTGGCGTCGATCAGGACGACCTCGTCGTCTTCGTACTGGTGGCCGACATGCTCGGCAGCGAGCACTTCCAGCTCGGTACGGCCGGCGGCGGATAGCTCGAAGTGCACCTCGCGCTCCGACCGGGTGCGCTCGATGCGCTCGACCTTCTCGAGCGCCTTCTCGCGACTGCGGACCTGCGTTGCCTTTGTGGCCTTGGAGCGGAAGCGCTCGATGAAGCGTTCCTGGCGACCGATGTCGCGCTCCTGCCGCGCGGCGGCGGTGTCCTGGGCGGCGAGCTTCTCGGCCTTCTGGCGTTGGTAGGCGGTGTAGTTGCCTGTGTAGCTCGTGACGCGACCGTCGCGGAGGTCCAAGACGCGGTTCACGACACGGTCGTGGAACGAGCCATCGTGCGTGACGAGCAGGATCGTGCCGGGGTACGAGGTCAGCTCCTCGCCCAGCCAGTCCTGCGCGGCCTGATCGAGGTGGTTCGTGGGCTCGTCGAGGAGGAGGTGGTCGGGCCGGTGGACGAGCACCTTGGCGAGCGCGATCCGCATCTGCCAGCCACCGGAGAACTCGCCGCAGCGCTTCTGGGCATCGTCCGGCGCGAAGCGGAGGCCGGCCAGCACCCGTCCGATCCGCTTATCGATGCGGTAGCCGTCAAGGGCCTCGAAGCGTTCGAACAGCTCCGCTTGCTGGGTGATCAGCGCGTCGAGGTCACCGTCGCCGGTGGCGATCTGGTCGGACAGCTCCTCGAGCTGGCGCTCGATCGCACGGGCTTCCGGGAAGGCGAGCCACATCTCCTCGAGGACGGTGTTGGTCGCCTCGAGGCCGGCTTCCTGGCGGAGGAACTCGAGGTCGCCGCCGCGGTGGCCGGCCTGGCCGGTGTCGGGCGCGTCGTCGCCAGCCATGACGCGCATCAGCGTGGATTTGCCCGCGCCGTTGGGCCCCACGAGGCCGACGCGTTCGCCATCACCGATGGTGAACGAGACGCCCGCGAGGACCTCGTCGCTGCCGAACGACTTCGTAATCGAATCCGAGTAGAACATCGTGGGGTCGAGGCTAACTGAGCCTTCGGAAACGAGGAATGAAGAGAAGTGCTGATGTCGCAATCGATGCGCAGATCGCCGCGACGATCAGGACGGCGGCGGTGACGTCTACGAACTGAGTCAGGACGACGCCGGCGATCAACGAACCGAGTGGCATCGTGCCCTGCGACGCCAATGCGTTGACTGACATCACACGACCCATCACCTCCTGCGGCGTGTGGCTCTGGAGGAGCGACTGGCTCATCGAGACGAAGAATCCGCCGAACGCGCCCCAGAAGTAGAAGAAGATCATCGCCGACCAGAGCTCAGGGGAGAGCGCGATACCGGCAAAGCAGAAACTGCCGCCGATCAGCGCCATGGCGAAGAAGCCACCTTTGTTGCGCATGCCACCGAGCGACGTGAGGAAGAGCGAGGTGGTCAGGGTGCCGGTCGCCATCGCGGTGAACATGAATCCGAGGGCTCGAGCGCTGCCTCCAAGTTCGTCACGGACGATGACGGGAATCAGCGCCTGATTCGGCCCGATCATGAACAGGCCGGTGTTCACCATCAGGCCGATGATGACGAGCAGCGGGATGTTCGAGCGCAGGAATCGCCAGGCCTCGGCCAGATCTCCGAGCATCGAGAAGCGGGCGCGGCCGGTCTGCTCGACGAGCCGCGTCGAGGCCGCGCTGAGCGGAAAGATAGTCAGGGTGCTGACGACCAGGAAGGCTGCCTGGACGGCGAATGAAGCCTCGACGCCCCAGAACCCGATCAGCACACCGGCGAGGGCGGGGCCGATCAACTGCGAGCTGGTCCGCGCCATCGCGCCCGTGACGACTGCGTTGAGCAGGTGTTCCTTCGGCACCATCGTGGGGATGATCGCCTGGCGGGTCGGCAGCGAGATGGCGGTGCTGCTCCCGAGGATCCAGGCGTAGATGAGGGCAAGCGGCGCGGTGGCGAGGTCCATCGCGACGAGGATGGCGAAGACGATGGCCGAAGCGGCAGCAACGAGCTGCGTGCTGATCATCAGCTGACGGCGATTCCAGCGATCGGCAAGGACTCCGGCAGGCATCGTGAGCAGGAAGAGCGGGAGGCCTCGGACGGCGACAGCGGTGGCGACCCAGGCGGTCGAATCGGTCAGTTCGAGCATCAACCAGGCCAGAGCGACGTTGGCCATGCCCTGGTCGACGAAGAGGGTCGCCGTGCTCACCCAGTAGTAGCGGAAGTCGCGGTAGCGCATCGAGGTGAACGAGGGCAGCGGCAATCCGCGCCGGGGAGCCTCGGACGGCGGTCCGCCACTGGGGGCCTGCGGCGGTTCGGCCGAGGCTGGATCGCGAACGGTCATCAGGGTCCAATCTCGGAGCGCCACCGTAGCCGTCGGGATCAGAGAAGCGCAACGAACGTTATCGTCGGGGTCGCGGCGAGGGCGTGTGCGTGCCGGTGGTCACGATCGGGCGGTGATAGGCTCGACTGTGCCCCACCGCAGACCGGAGTAACTCGTGCGGTCCTCACGGCTCGCGGCGCCCATCCTCGTTGTGTTCGTCGCGCTCTGGAGTGCCTGTGGCGATGCCGAACGTGCCGCGGGCAGCAGCGTCGCGGGGGCCGGCACGGCGACCGATACCACCGGCAGTCGCGCGACTACCGAACCCAGCGAGCCGACGCCGCTGGCGTCAGCGAGCGGGCCCGGTCTCGCGATCTCGTCTCGCGCACCGGAGTTCGTCGGGCTCGATGGGTGGATCAATTCGGACGCATTGACGGTCGACGGCCTGCTCGATGAGAACCGTGTCGTCCTGGTCGACTTCTGGACGTACACCTGCATCAACTGCATCCGGACATTGCCATTCCTGCGCGACTGGCACGACAAATACGCCGACCATGGGCTGACGATCGTCGGTGTGCACGCGCCGGAGTTCGACTTCGAGGAATTGCGACCAAACGTTGTCGACGCGGTCGAGCGGCACGGGCTGGAGTATCCGGTCGCTCAGGACAATGACATGGCGACCTGGCAGGCGTTCAACAACTACTTCTGGCCTGCGAAATACCTCATCGGCGCTGACGGATCGGTCCGCTACCAGCACTTCGGTGAGGGCAGCTACGACGATACGGAGCGTGAGATCCGCCGCGCGCTCACCGATGCCGGTTGGGAGATCGCGGATGTGCCCCGCGGCGGGGTCGACTCGCAACGCCTCGATCCGCAGGCGCGGGCGATCACGCGGGAGCTATACGGGGGGTACCAGCGGAACTTCAGTTCGAACGGCCTCTATGCGGCGCAGGCGGCGTACTACGAGGCACCCGACCGAACGCACGAGTACGTGGACGGCGCGCCCGAGATCGAGCGCAACCACAACCAGTGGTACCTCCAGGGCCTCTGGCGGAACGAAGCCGAAGCAATCGTGCATGCGCGCGAAACCGAGGAACCAGACGACTACATCGCCTTCCGCTTCGTCGCCCGGAGCGTCAACGTCGTTCTCAAGTCGCCCAGCGGAGAGCCGTACACCGTGGTCGTCGAGATCGATGGCCGTCCGCTGACGGTCGACGAGGCGGGCGCAGACATCGTGTTTGACGAGTTCGGACGGAGCGTGATTCGGGTCGCCGAACCGCGTGTCTACGCCGTCGTCGAACTCCCAATCCTCGGCGACCGCGAACTGCGTCTCCGTTCCACTTCGATCGATTTTTCGATGTTCGCCGTGACGTTCGGCGCCTACACCAGCGGCGCGTAGCTCCGCACGACCGGACCTGTCCGCTCCGTTAGGCTGGCGATCGGGACGGCGAACGACGCCGCGCCTCTGCCACGAGGAGCACGATGGAGGCAGCGGCGCTCTCCGCCCTGGGCGTGATCGGCTTTGCCGTGTCCGTGACCACGATGGTCTCGCGGCGCGTCCGGCTGCCTCCAGTTCTCCTCTTCCTCGTCCTCGGTGCGATCGCGGGCCCGTCCGTGCTCCACCTCGTGGATCCCGAGGAGATCGGCGAGATCTTCCCGGTCACGCTCGAGGTACTCGTCGCGATCATCGTGTTCGAGGGTGCATTCTCGATCGACGTCCCCTACCTCCGCCGGGTCGGGTCGGTGGTCCGCAATCTCCTGACCGTCGGACTCCTCGTCACCTTCGCGCTCGCGACGCTGCTGGCGGGCCTGCTCGAAGTGCTGCCGTGGCGCGCGGCGCTGCTGTTCGGCGCGCTCGTGACGGTGACCGGCCCGACCGTCATCTCGCCACTGGTGCGGCAGGTTCGGCTCAACGATCACGTACGCGCCGTGCTCCTCGGTGAGGGCGTGCTGATCGACCCGCTCGGGGCGGTCTTCAGCATCGTCATGCTCGACGTCGCGCTGTCCGGCTTCGAGCCCGACCCATTCCTGTTCGTGCCCGGCCGCCTCTTCGGTGGGGCAGCGATCGGGCTCGTCGGCACGTTGGCTGTACGACTGGTACTGCGAATCAACCGCGATCCATCGCCCGCTGAAGCGACGCTGCTGCTGCTCGGAATGAGCGTGGCGACGTACGCGCTCGCCGAGGAGCTGCTGCACGACTCGGGTCTCGCGGCGATGGCGGTGATGGGGATCGCGCTCGCGGCGCGACCGATCCCGCACGCCGAGGAGGTACGGGCGTTCGAAGACGATCTGTCCAAGTTCCTGGTCGGCGCGATCTACATTCTCGCCGTCGCGACCGTCGACCTCGAAGTGATCCGCGACCTCTGGCCCGAGGGCTTCATCGTGATCGTGGGGCTAATGGTGGTCGTGCGCCCGGTTGCCGTCTGGATCTCGGCGTTCCGTTCCGACCTGACGTGGCGTGAGCGAACCTACATCGGACTGATCGGACCTCGAGGTGTGGTCGCAGCGGCGCTGGCGGCGTTTGCGGCCGACGCGCTCGGTCCGGAGGAGGGTGGCGACGTCCTGGCGGCGCTAGTCTTCCTCACCGTGTTCCTGACCGTGGCGGTACAGTCGACGTACGCGGGCCCGATGGCCGATCTGCTGGGAGTCAAAGCGATGCGCGCGATGATCGCCGGCGGTGGGGCCGTGGCTCGACGAGTCGCGATGAAGCTGGCGAACGACGGCTACGACGTGACGGTGATCGAACTGGATGATGACGCGATCATCCGTGCCCGCGGCGACGGGCTCGAGGTCGAACAAGGCGACGCCACCGATATCCGGTTCCTGGAGCACCTGGATGTCAGCGACGTCGAGGTCGCCGTCGGCGCCACGGACAGCGATCAGTCGAACCTCCTGTTCTGTCAGTACCTGACGACCGCCAGCCCCGAGGCCGAGGTGTACGCCCGCGTCGCACAGCCCGGGGCAGCCGAAGCATTTCGCGCCGCCGGCATCCACACCGTCAGTTCGCACGAGGCCCAATCTCAAGCCCTGATCGACCTGATCGGTGCCCCGCTGATCAGCGAGGCACTCTCACCCGGCAGCGGGGAGCGCACGACCGTCAGCGTGCCGGTCGGCACTGGTTTGCACGGCCGGCGTGTGCGTGACCTGGCGCTCCCCGAGCGCGTGCTGGTGTTGCTGATCCAGCGCGACGGAGAAGACCTCGTGCCACACGGCAACTCGGTGCTAGCTCGCGGCGACCGGATGTTGTTGTTCGGCCGCGCCGAAGCGGTCGCCGACGCGCGCCGCCAACTGATCGCGATCGAGTGACGCAGATGACGAGGACCCGCAAATGACCGCTCCCACCACCTTCCAGCTCGACATTCCGGTCGAGCAACACACGCTCGACAATGGACTACAGGTCGTGCTGTCGCCGGACACGAGCGCCCCGGTCGTCCTCGTCGCGGTGTATTACCACGTCGGGATGCGGTTGGAACCGCAAGGGCGCACCGGCTTCGCTCACCTGTTCGAGCACCTGATGTTCCAGGGCTCGGAGCACCTCGGGAAGATGGAGTTGGTCCAGCGGATCCAGCAAAACGGCGGCACGCTCAACGGATCGACGCGCTACGACTTCACGAACTACTTCGAGGTGCTTCCGAAGCACACCCTCGAACTCGTGCTGTGGATGGAAGCGGACCGGATGCGCGGTCCGAAGATTACCGACGCCGAACTCGACAACCAGCGCGACGTGGTGAAGAACGAGATCCGGGTCAACGTGCTCAACCAGCCGTACGGCGGCTTCCCGTGGATCGACATGGCGGAGCGCGCGTACTCGAACTGGCACAACTCGCATAACGGCTACGGCGACATGGTCGACCTCGATGCGGCCAGTCTCGAGGACGCCCAGACGTTCTTCGACACCTACTACTCACCGGCGAACGCGGCGCTCGTCGTCGTTGGTGACTTCGAACCGGCGGCCGCCCTCGAGATGGTGCGCCGCTATTTCGAGGACATCCCGGCCCAGCCGCGTCCCATGCCGGCGGATGTCGCCGAACCCGCCTGGACCGAGGAACGCCGCTTCACCAAGGACGACCCGCTGGCGAGCCAACCAGCCGTCGCGGTCTCGTACCAGGTCCCCGACCACGATTCGCCCGAATACTTCGCGATGGGTCTGCTGGACGAGGCCTTGCTCCAGGGAGATGACAGCGCCCTGAATCAGGAGCTGGTCAATCGCCGTGGTATCACCGGCAGTGTCAGCGGCGGGATGAACTCGCTTGGCAACATGTTCAACGCGCAGACGCCATTGCTATGGACCGCCTCGCTGATCCACGACGCGCAGTTCGACACCGACGCGGTCCTCGAGGCATTCGACGCCGCGATCGAGCCGATGCGGGCCGCACCGCTCTCGGCGGCGGCGTTCGAGCAAGCGGCGACGAAAGCCCGGTCGTCGTTCTATGACTCACTGAGCAGCACCGTCTACCCCGGGTTCGGCCGCGCCGATCTGCTTGCGTCGTTGGCGCTGATCCACGGTGATGCTGCGCGGATCAACGAGATCGACGCCCGTTTCGCTGAGGTCACGCCGGCACTGGTGCACCAGGTCGCCCGGGACTACCTGAGGCCGGACGGTCGTTCGGTGCTCTCGATCAACCCGACGGCGTCAGCCGAACCCAGCTCTGAGGAGGCGCAGTCATGAGCCCCTCGACCGGCGCTCCCGAGGTCGGCGCGCTCGCGCCATTCAGCCTGCCCGCGGTTGAGCGGACGACGCTCGCTGAGGGACTGTCCGTCGCGCTCGTTCCCTCGGGCTCGATTCCGAAGACGTACGTACGGCTCGTACTCGCGATCGGCACGGGCTCAGAGGATTCCGACGAGACCTGGCTGACCCGACTGATCGGCGACTACCTGAAGGAGGGCGCCGGCGACCTCGATTCAACGGCGCTTGCGGACAGCGTCGCCCGGATGGGCGGTCGACTGAACGTCGGAGTCGAGGAGGACACGACGACGATCTCGGCCTCGGTGTTGTCGGAGTTCGCGCCGGACCTCGTGCGCCTGCTTGCGACCGTGGCCCGCGAGCCGAAGTTCCCGGAGAGCGAGCTTGAGCGGCTACGCGCCGACCTGCTGCGCCGCCTCGATCTAGCGAAGTCGCAGCCAGGCACCCTGGCCGCCAGCGCATTCCGATGGGCGCTCTACGGCGACCATCCGTACGGGCGGCTGCTCGCCAGTCCCGAGCTGATCGCCGGTTTCACGGCAGACGCGGTACGGGCCACCTTCGAGGCGCACGCCAGCCCGCAGACCTCCAGTCTTTACGTCGCGGGGTTGTTCGACCGTGCGGCGGTCCTCGATGCGGCCGGAGCTGCGTTCGGCGGCTGGACGGCGCCGGCGCAGCCGAAACGCGCGGCCGCTTCTGCGGCGAGCGCACGCGCCATTCACCTCGTGCATCGTCCTGGTGCCGAGCAATCGACGCTCTCGATCGGGCTGCCCGTCCCCGATCCAGGTAGTGAGGATTATGTCGCCTTATCTGTGACCAACGCCCTGCTCGGTGGGTCGTTCTACTCGCGGATCACGCTCAACATCCGCGAGGACAAGGGCTATACCTACTCTCCGCGCAGCCAGGTGACCGCGCATCCAGGTGATGCCTACTGGGCCCAACTCGCCGACGTGACGACGAACGTCACGGGCGCCTCGATGCATGAGATCTTCGCGGAGATCGATCGACTGCGTGCCGAACCTGCTGCGGCTGAAGAGCTCGCCGGTATCCAGAATTATGTCGCTGGCACGTACGTGCTTCGTCACGCCACACCGGGCGGCATTCTCGATCAGCTGGCGTTCCTGGATCTGCACGGCCTCGATGAGGGCTGGGCAGCCGCCTATCCGGATCGGGTGCTCGCGCTCACCACAGCCGATGTCCAGCGCATCGCAGCCGACTACCTTCGCCCAGATGAGATGACGATCGCGATCGTGGGCGACTCAGACGCGATTGCCGAGGAGATCGCTCCATACGGCGAGGTCACCGACGTGACCTCGACTTAGGCACGGGAGCCCGCCGTGAAGTCCCTCGATCTGCACATCGACACTGCGCAGCGCCGCACCGTCGATTTGACCGATCAGATTCGCGGCTTCTGCCGAGACCAGCAGGACGGGCTGCTCAACGTCTTCGTCGCTCACGCGACCGCAGGCGTCGCGCTCATCGAGACCGGCTCGGGCTCAGAACAGGATCTCGAAGACATCCTGAACGACCTGCTGCCTCGAGACCGCGTGTACATGCACCGCCACGGGTCCGTGGGCCACGGCGCCGACCACGTGCTGCCGGCGATTGTCTCGCCGTCGGTGACCATTCCCGTCGATGGCGGGATCCCGGCGCTTGGCCAGTGGCAGAGCGTGGTGCTGATCGATCTCAACGTCGACAACCCGCGGCGCAAGGTTCGGCTGACGTTCCTGGGCGGCTGAAGCAAGCGCCGGTCCCCGCTAGCTCTTGGCACGCAACCGGCCGAGGATCGCCCGACCCTTCGCCACGAACGCGGTGTCGCCCCGCTGCCCGCCCCACGCGATCGCGCCAATCGCCGCGTTCGCAACGACGAGCGCGCGGATCTGGTGCTCCTCGAGCTCCGAGGGCTCTCTGCCGTAGCCGAGGAAGAACGCCTCGCGCGCCGCAGGGTCATCGGACCAGTGGTCCTCGGCCATGCGCTGTACGTCTTCGACCCAAGGCGCGGGCCGCGCGCGCTCCCAGTCGATCACGTGGAGCCAGAGCGCGCCGTCGTCGCGATGCAAGAGCCAGTTCCGGGGCGAGTAGTCCATGTGCGCGGGCACGAATTGCACGTCTTCGAACGCGCCACCGGCCTTCACCGCTTCGCGTGCCCAACGCTGTTCGTCTTCGGTGAACGCGGCCTCCGGATCGGGCAGCCAGCGTTCGACGGAGGCGAGTAGATCGTCCTCGTAACTGGGGGCGGGTCCGCAGCCGTCGCACGGCAGCTCGTGCAGCGCGGCCACGAATGCGCCGGCCATCTGGTACGCCGCCTGCCGCTCATGCGCCGTGAGATCGGCCCCCTCGACAATCTCGCCCGGGGCGGCCTCGAAGATGACGGCGTCGAGATCGTCAGCAACCGCGATCGGCGGGACCGTCATCTGGCGTGCACCCTCGGGCAGTCGCGGCACCCATTCGTTGAGCGCGTGTAACTCGCGCTCGAACAGGCGGCGTTCCTCGTGATGTTTGAGATAGAAGTGCTTGCCCGCGGCCGTCTCGAGGCGCCAGACGAGCGACATCCGACCGAACGACCGCGAATGATCCTCGAGATCGGCGATGCGCCCAAGCGACCGCTCGGCGAACCGACGAAGGGCATCGATCAGCTCGTCTGAGGGTGGCTGGATAGTCATGGCTGAGCCCTGGGGGTCGGCGCCGGGTCCCGCGGGCGACGGCGCCTCAGGGTCTCAGGCGCAAGGAAGGCCATCACGCCGGCGCCGAGCAACCCGACCCCGCCTGTGGCAACACAAGCGACACCGAGCGTCGCGACGGAGGCGACGCCGGCGACGAGGAACGGGCCGGCACTCGTGCCGATATCGGATACGAACCGCCAGACTCCCAGAAACTCACCAAGACTCTCAGGGGGTGCCAGGTCCGCGCCGAGCGTCATCCCGATGCCAGAGCCCAGGCCGTTGGCGAAGCCGGAGATCAGGCCAACGACCAGCAGGGCCTCAAAACTGCCCGTCAGTGGCACGAGCAGCAGGCTGCCACCGAGCAGGAGCATGCTCGGGACCGCCGACCACTTCCGCCCGTAGCGGTCCATGACCACGCCCACGGGGTAGAACAGCAGCATGTCGATCGCGGAGGCGAACCCGATGACGAGGCCGATCTCGGCCGGCCCCAGTCCCAGTTCGTCGCCCCATAGCGGCAGCAATACCTGACGGCCCTGCCGGAGGAATTGGAGCGCGACCATCGCGAGGCCTGCGGTGAGGAAGCTGCGGCGGTGGGTGCTGAGCATCCGCACGAGGCCCGTCGGGACATGCGCGGTGGCGACGCGGGGCTCGTCGCGCTCATGTACGAAGGCCAGCACGAGTAGCAACGCTCCGACCGCACCAAACGTCTGGAGCAGCAGCGCCCCCTCAAACCCGACGGCCTGGGCGATGAACCCGCCGACCGCTGGCCCGACGAAATTACCGATGCGTTGGGACCCGCCCACGAGCGCGATCGAACGCCCTCGTTGCTCGATCGGTGCGGCGTTCGAGACCCAGGCAATTCGCGCCAGCATCCACAGCGCCGTGGCCGCCCCGAGAGCAAACACTGTTGCGCCGAGGACGATCGGATTCGGGCTGAACGCAGCCAGCGCCGCGAACGCGCCGATCAGCAGGATCGACACCAGCATCGACTTGCGCGGGCCGACTCGAGCGAGCACCAACCCGGCCGGTACGTCGAAGATCATCACTCCGAGGCCACGCATCGCGAACACGACCGTGGCGAGGCCCACCGACGCGCCGAGATCCCGCGCCTGCAGCACTACAAACGCCAGGATCGCGCTCTGACCGATCCCCATCAGCAACGTCGGTGCGTACACCGTCGTGACCAAGGAGCGAATCTGAAAGGGTGCCTGAGACTGGTCCGCGGCCATCCGGTCATCCTAGGCGCGGAGTCACTCCGCGCCAGCGGCGCTCACCGAGATGCGGTCGCCTCCGCTCCCGCGGGGGCGCGGAGTCACTCCGCGCCAGCGAGCCCCACTGCTATCGTCCGGTCCGAGGTGAACCGCATGACCGATCCCGCGCTGGTCGCTCCATCGCCGCTCGCCGCTCACGTCGAGGCAACTCGGTCCGGTGGGCGTCCGCTAGCGACCGTGGTTTCCGAGGCGTGCGACCGACTCGACGAGGTGGATCTGCTAGTGCGCGCGGTCGTCCCAGAACCGGGACGCCGCGAGCGGCTCCTGCGTGACGCTGCCGACCTCGAAGCTCGGCACCCGGAACCCAACTCGCGACCGCCGTTGTACGGGGCGTTGCTCGGGATCAAGGACATCATCGCGGCGGACGGGTTTCCGACTCGCGCCGGATCGGCGCTGCCCCCCGAGGTGCTCGCGATGCCCGAGGCGACCGCGGTCACACGGATGCGCGAGGCGGGCGCGCTGATCCTCGGGAAGACGGTGACGACGGAGTTCGCGGCGCGCGAGCCGGGGGCGACGACCAATCCTCACAACCGCGCGCACACGCCCGGCGGGTCGAGCAGCGGATCCGCAGCCGGGATCGCGGCCGGGCTGTTTCACACCTCATTTGGGACGCAGACCGTCGGGTCGGTGATCCGGCCGGGAGCGTTCTGCGGGATCGTCGCCTTCAAGCCGAGTCACGAGCGGATTCCTCGGGACGGCGTGCTGACCTACTCGGGTTCAGTCGATCACGTGGGGCTGTTCACGGCGGACGCGGCTGGCATGCGACTGGCGGCGGCCGCGGTCTGCTCCGACTGGGGTGCACCGGTCGAGATCGAAACGGGGCGGATGCCTGCGATCGGGGTCACGGACGGGGCCTACCTCGATCAGGCGGACGAGGCAGCCCGGGACGCGCTGGAGGCGGCGATCGAACGCCTCGAGGCAGCGGGGGCGACGGTGGTCCGGCTGCCGATGCTCGATGACATCGAGGCGATCAACGACCGGCACAACACGCTCGCGGCTGCCGATTTCGCGGAGGCACATCACGATCGCTTTGAGGCGTGGGGGCAGCTCTACCGCCCGTTCAGCGCGAGCCACGTGGAAGAAGGGCGCGCCGTCCCCGCCGAAGCGGTTGCCGAAGGGCGCGCGAGCCGCCATGAACTGCGGGCACGCCTCGATGCGGTGTTCGCTGAGCACCAGCTCGATCTGCTGCTCAGCGTGCCGGCGACCGGCGCTGCGCCGAAGGGGCTGGCCTGGACCGGAGACGCCTCGATGAACCTGCCCTGGACGCACAGCGGGCTGCCTGTGGTGACGCTGCCTGCCGGAGCGACGTCGACGGGGCTGCCGCTTGGCGTTCAGCTCGCGACGCCGTTCGGGCGTGACGAGGTGCTCCTCGAATGGGCGGAACGCCTCGAGACCGTGGTGCGACCGAGCTGACGAGGAGCAACCGATGGGTGTGATTGCCGACCGCGCGGAGCTGGCCTGGCAGGGCGGGCTCGACGAGCACCCGTGGCAGGGGCCGAACGCGCTGGAGCAGATGGCTGACGGCGTGTGGTTCTACCACTCGTTCTCCAACACGACGGTCTTCGAGACCGACGATGGCCTCGTGATGGTCGACCCAGGGATCCGGAACCGGTCGGAACGACGGTTCGAGGCGGTGCGGGAGCACCTCAACAGCCCGCTGCACACGGCGGTCTACACGCACGGGCACGTCGACCACGTGTTCGGGGTCGATCACTACGCCGCGGAAGCGCGGGAGCGGGGCTGGGCGCCACCTCGGGTGATCGCGCACGAGGACATGCCGGCGCGGTTCGACCGCTACCGCCGGACTGGTGGCTACAACGCGGTGATCAACTCGCGGCAGTTCCGCGGCGGCGGGACGATCACGCCGTGGGCGACCGAATACTGGGCGCCGGACCTGACCTACCGCGACCGCCTCGATGTGACCGTCGGCGGGCAGCGGTTCGAGCTGCGGCACGACCGCGGTGAGACCGACGACGCAACCTGGGTGTTCGCCTCGGACCGGCGGGTGCTCTGCACGGGTGACCTGTTCGTGTGGGTGGCGCCGAACGCGGGGAACCCGCAGAAGGTCCAGCGCTACGCCGGTGAGTGGGCCGAGGCATTGCGGGCGATGGCGAGCTGCGAACCAGAGGTGCTCCTGCCGGGGCACGGGCCGCCGATCATCGGGGCGGAGCGGGTGCAGCAGGCGCTTGGAGATAGCGCGGCGTACCTCGAAACGCTCGAGCGCAGGACTGTTGCGCTGATGAACGCGGGGGCGAGCCTCGATCAGATCGTGAACGAGGTAGGCCCGCCGCCGGAGCTGCTCGACCGGCCGTACCTGCAGCCGGTGTACGACGAGCCGGAGTTCATCGTGCGGAACATCTGGCGGCTCTACGGCGGCTGGTACGACGGACAGCCGTCGCACCTCAAGCCGGCGTCCGAGGCGGCGCAAGGCGCCGAGGTGGCGCGGCTGGCCGGGGGTACCTCGGCGCTGCTGGCGCGGGCCTCGGAGGTGGCGGACGCCGGGGACCTGCGGTTGGCCTGTCACCTCGTGGACTGGGCGTTCGACGCCACACCGGACGATCCCGAGGTCCGAACGGCGCGGGGACGGATTTACGCCCGGCGCGCCTCGGAAGAGCGTTCGACGATGGCGGTCGGGATCTACCGAGCGACTGCGCGCGACATGGGCGTCGAGTTGGAGGACGAGCCGGTGTTTCGGTCGCAGCAGCGGCGGTCCTCGGAGTAGCGAGCGCGTCGTGAACAACCACGAGGGGGGATGCGATGGACGCCGGGAAGCACTTCGTCAAGGACTACGAGCTGGCGCACATGCCCTCGTACAGCAACTATCCGCCGTCGCTACTGGGCGTCATGGAGGTCAGGTCGCTGATCGGGCGGTCCGGTGAGATTGCGGACGAGGACATCAACGTTTCGGCCTTCCAACTGGACGCCGGAGCCGATTACGGGGACCACATCCATCCGCATCCCGAGGTCTACATCTTCCTCAGTGGCACCGCAGAGTGCCGGTGGGGAGACGAGACCTTCACGGCGATACCGGGCACGGTGACGCATTGCCGCCGAACATGCCGCACGCCATGCGTGTGACCAGCGCAGAACCGTTGCAAGCGATCATTGTCGGATGGGCGCCAGACGGAGATCACAGCGTGTGGAACGGGACCAGTGTCCTGCTGGACTTCACGTCAGAGTGACGGAGCACGGGGCGGACGCTCGACGGTCCATCGGCCAGGTCGGGCGTGCCTCGGCAGGGTTGAACGAGGCGAGTAGGATCGCTGGCATCACCGCCGTGGAGGTTTGATCAATGGGCTCACTTGAAGGCATGCGCGTCCTCGATATGACGCAGTACGAGGCCGGGACGTCGTGCACGCAGATGCTGGCGTGGCTGGGCGCGGACGTGGTGAAGATCGAGTCGCCGACCGGTGATCCGGGGCGCGGCGTCGGGCGGCAGCTCCCGGGGGAGTCCGAGGACGAGCGCCAGTACTTCATGAATTACAACGCCAACAAGCGGTCGGTGGTGATCAACCTCAAGTCCGAGGAGGGCAAGCAGGTCCTCCTCGATATGGCGCCGCACTACGACGTGTTCGTCGAGAACTACGGACCAGGCGTCGTCGAGAAGCTCGGCATCGGCTACGACGTGCTGTCGAAGATCAACCCGCGCCTCATTCACGCGCGGATCAAGGGGTTTGGGCTGACCGGGCCGTACTCCGAGTTCAACTGCTACGACTGGGTCGCGCAGGCCTCGGCGGGGACGTTCTCGGTGACGGGCGAGCCGGACGGGCCGCCGATGCACCCCGCGCCGACGATGTCCGATTCGGGCACCGGGATCCAGATGGCGCTGGCGATCACGGCCGCCTACGTAGAGCAACAGCGCACCGGCCAGGGGCAGGAGATCGAGATCTCCATGCAAGAGGCAACGACGATGTTCATGCGCACGTTGGGCCTCGATAAGTGGGGCGTGGAGGCGGCTCCGCGGACCGGCATCCACCACGGTGGCGGCGTGACGGCGACCTACCCGTGCAAGGCCGAGGACGGCGAGGGTGACTCGAACGACTGGGCGTTCGTCATGGTCGTGACGAGTCAGATGTGGGACTCGCTCTGTGCGGCGATGGGGAAGCCCGAGCTGTCGATTGACCCACGCTATGCCGACCCGATGTCGCGGATGGAGCACAAGAGCGAGCTGTACGACATCGTCGCCTCGTGGACGCGTCAGCACACGAAGCGCGAGGTGATGAGCATCCTCGGGCCGGCCGGGGTGCCGTGCAGCTACGTGTTCAGTTCGCTGGACCTGTTTACCGATCCGCACCTCGTGGAGCGGGACTTCATCCAGAAGGTGGAGCATCCGATCAACGGCGAGGTGACGCTGATGCGGAACCCAATTCGGATGCGCGGCGCCGAGCCCATGAAGCACTCGCCGCTGCTCGACGCGCACACAAACGAGGTACTCGCGACGGACCTCGGAATGGACGCCTCGAAGGTGAGCGAGCTGCGTGAAGCGGGGGCGATTGGGTCGCCGTACGCGCACGAGCTAGCTGACACGGCTGCCGGTGACGACTAGCGTCGGGGCAGCTGGCGACGACTAGCGAGTCCGCATGGCTGAGCTCGTAGACGAGTTCCACTACCTGAACTCGAAGATCGAGGACGACTTCGAACGCGCGATCCTCGATACCCCCGAATCGCTCCGTGCCGAGCGCTGGTACGGCGACTGGTCCGTGCGTGAGCTGGCGCTGCACCTCGCAACGTGGGATGAGATGGACGCGGAGTTCCTCGAGGCGATCGTGGCAGGCGACGACGATCCGGCACGGCGGTGGTCGGGGCCGGAGGAGACGGACGCCCTCAACGGGGAGCTGGTCGCGGAGCACGCCGACAAAGACTTTGAGGCGGTGATGGCGTACGCCTCGGAGATGCGGGCGCGCCTCGGACAAGCGGTCGACGGGCTGCGCAGCGTCCCGGCGGAGCGGTTCTGGGAGCGCGGGTCACCGCTACGCGGGCGAGCGATGCACTCAGCGACGCATCGCACGCACCACCTGCTGCCGATCCTCGAATGGCATGCATCGAGGCAGGCATAGGCCAGATGTCCGGCAGCGCGCCGGTCGCCGTTAGCCCTCGAATCCAGACTCTGTGGGACGAATATGCGCGCCGAGGCGAGGCTGCGGTCGATGCGTTCTGGCTCGAGATCGAAGCGGCCGGAGCCCCGCTGATCGAGGCGATTCGGGGAGATCGCGACCACTCGATCGTGACCTTCGTTTGGCGACTCGAGGAGCGCGACCAGCGCATCGGGCTCGTGCACGGACCGCTCCACGTCGGCGAACTCGACGAGCTCGACCACCTCGGAAGCAGCGACCTCGCGTTCCGCTCGTATCGCGTCGCGAACGATCTGCAGAACGCCTACTGGTTCATGCCCGACCCGCTGCGTTCGCTCGATGCGCGGTCACCGGAGGAGTGGGAGCAGCTTGAACGGCGGTGGCGGGGGGAGCGTTTCCTGGTTCCGGATCCGCTCAATCGCCACGTGCGGCGGCACTTCGCCGACCCGCTCGATCCGGCGACGGAGGAGCCCGGTCACTCGGTTCTCAAGATGCCGTCGGCGCCTCGGCCGTCGGTCGATGCGGCGCATCAGGTTCGGGGCGGCGCCATCACCGCCCACCGGTTCGACTCTGACCTACTCGCCGAGCCTCGAACGGTCTGGGTCTACACGCCCGCCGCCGAGGTGGCTGGGAGCGACGGCTACGACGCGCTGGTGATGTTCGACGGGCATCGGGCGCTCGACGAGATGGGGATGCCGGCGATCCTCGATGAACTCAGTGCGTCGGGGCGTATCCGGCCTACCGTGGCCGTCTTCATCGAGAGCTTGTTCGACTACCGGCACATCGAACTCCCGCGTCACGAGCCGTTTGCCGAGTTCCTCGCGATGGAGCTGATGCCGTGGCTCCAGTCCGAGTACCGCGTGACGGACGATCCCGCCCGGACGACGCTGGCGGGCGCAAGTTTCGGAGGGCTCGCTGCCAGCTTCGCGGCGCTCCGGCACCCGGAGCGATTCGGCAACGTGCTGTCGCAGTCGGGTGGGTACTGGTGGGAGCCGGTCGACCTCGAGGAGCGGTACATCGCGCCGGAGGAACGCCGGGGTGGGTGGCACGCGACCGCGTTTGAAGACTCCCCGCGGCTGCCGGTGCGGTTCCACCTCGATGTCGGCATGCTCGAGGGCGGCTCCGGAGCGGGCACCGATCTGCTCGGTGAGGTGCGGCGGTTCCGAGACGTCCTCGCCGACCGCGGCTACGAACTGACGTACCACGAGTTCAACGGCGGACACGCCTGGGCGTGCTGGCGAGCCAGCTTCGCTGCCGGACTGCTGTCGCTGGTCGGACTCGACAGCGCCGAGCGCTAGGTCCCGAGTAGGCCCTCGACTTCACCGTTAGCGGTGAGGTCGATGTCGAAGGCGTTGGGGCGCTTCGGCAGGCCGGGCAAGGTCATGATGTTGCCGGCGAGAACGATCACCTGGCGCGCGCCGGCGGCGATACGGAGTTCGGTGACCGGGAAGCTGTGGCCCTCAGGCGCACCGCGGAGGCGGGAGTCGGCCGAGATCGAGAGGTGGGTCTTCGCGATGCAGATCGGGAAGTTCCAGCCGTTGTCCTCGAAGCGGCGGGAGGTCGTACGGGTCATCGGACCCCACGTGGTCTCGCCGGCCATGAACAAGTTCGAGGCGAGCGTTTCGACCTTGTCGATGATCCGGTCGTCGTCCTCGTAGATGAGGTGGACGTCGGCCGGGTGGTGGTCGACTGCATCGATCACCGCCTCGGCCAGGTCGGTCATCCCATCGCCGCCCTCCATGAAGCCTTTCGCCTCAACGGCGGCGAGCGCGCCGGCCTCGAGGGCGGCGCGACGGACCTCGGCGACCTCCTCGGGGCTGTCGTCCGGGAAGCGGTTGATCGCGACGACGGCCGGGAGGCCGTAGCGGTTCACGATGGAGATCGCGTGGCGGAGATTGGCGCTGCCGGCGTGGACGGCCTCGACGTTGGGGGTGGTGAGGTCGTCCGGCTTCACGCCGCCGTGCCACTTCAGGCCTCGGACGGTCGCGACCACGACGGCCGCGGCCGGGTCGGCGCCACCCTGGCGGACCTTGATGTCCATGAACTTCTCGAACCCAAGGTCCGCGCCGAAGCCGGCCTCGGTGACGACGTAGTCGCCGACGGAGAGCGCGAGGCGATCCGAGACGATCGACGAGCAGCCGTGGGCGATGTTGCCAAACGGGCCGGTGTGCACGAAGGCGGGGTTGCCCTCGATGGTCTGCACGAGGTTGGGCTTCAACGCGTCCTTGAGCAGCACCATCATCGAACCGACGGCGCCGACGTCCTTCGCGGTGACGGGGCGACGGTCGTCGGTCCAGCCGACGACGATGTCGCTCAGCCGTGAGCGCAGGTCGTCGTAGTCACTGGCGAGCGCCATGATCGCCATGATTTCCGACGCCGCTGAGATGTCGAATCCGGTCTCGCGAAGTGGACCATCGGAACGGCCGCCGACACCGGTGATGATGCGACGGAGGGCGCGGTCCTCGGCATCGGTGACGCGGCGCCAGGAGATCTGGAGCGGATCGAAGCCGTCGACATCGCCGTTGTGAGCGGCGTTGTCGGCCATCGCCGCGAGGAAGTTGTGCGCGGATTCGATCGCGTGGAAGTCGCCGGTGAAGTGCAGGTTGATGTCGTTGGCGGGCTGGACGGTGGCCTTGCCGCCGCCCGTCCCGCCGCCCTTGCGGCCGAAGAGCGGGCCAAGCGAGGGCTGCCGAATCGCGAGGACGGCGTTCTTGCCGATCTTACGCAGACCGTCGGTGAGGCCGATCGAGGTCGTCGTCTTGCCCTCGCCGGCCGGCGTCGGCGTGATCGCCGTGACGACGATCAGCTTGCCCGGCTCGGTCGTCGGGAAGGCGTCCAGGGGCACCTTGGCGCGGTCGCGACCGTAGGGTTCCAGATCGTCCCAGTTCAGGCCCAGATCGGCCGCTACCTCGGGAATGGCGCGCACGGGTGCTCCTCACGGTGCCGCCAGGAGATGCGCCAGTGGCTCTGGCGACGCCCGGGGCACAATTGCGGCGAAGTATATCCGCCGAGGAGGCTATCCTCGATGGCATGCCGAGTCGCTTCAACGCTGCGCGAGGTCTCGTTCACGCTGCGCGGAGGCTGTCGGGCGCCGCGCGCCCGCGCCAGCTCGTCGCTGTCCTCGTCATCCTCGTCGGCGCGCTGGCGCTCGCCTGTGCGCCAGACGACACGCCGCTCGCCGTGCACGTACTGACGGCCGACACCGAGGTCAACGGTGTCCTGGAGCGTTACATCGAGCGCGGCATCGAACACGCTGAGGAGAACGAGGCGCTGGCGGTCGTGATCCGGATCGACACCCCCGGCGGATCGATCGATTCGATGAAACGGATCGTCGGCCACATCGAGGCTGCCGATGTACCGGTGATCACCTGGGTCGGACCGCCGGGAGCCGAGGCGGCGTCAGCCGGCACGTTCATCACGATGGCGGGGAACATCGCGGCGATGGCGCCGAACACCACGATTGGCGCGGCCACGCCGATTCAGGCGACCGGCGACGACATCCCGGGGGCCCTCGGCGAGAAGGTCGAGAACGACACAGTCGCCTTCGCGCGTGGCGTCGCCGAGCTGCGCGGCCGCAACGCGGACTGGGCTGAGGACGCCGTGCGAGACGCCGTTTCAGCCAGCACGTCCGACGCCCTCGCGCAGAACGTGGTGGACCTCGAAGCGATCGACATCAACGACCTACTCGAATCCGTCGACGGGGAGACAGTCACGCTGCTCGACGGAACCGAGGTCCCACTGGCTGGGGTGTTCGGCGCGATCCAGGTCGACAACCAGATGAATGTTTACGAACGGATCCTCGGGATTGTCAGTAGCCCGGCGGTCTTCTCGCTGCTTTTCTTCGCGGGGCTCGCGGGCCTCGCGATCGAGTTCTTCTCGCCGGGGAACGTCTTCCCAGGCGTGGCCGGGGTGATCGCGCTGATCGCGTCGTTCCTCGGGGTGGGCACGCTGCTGCCGGGCGAGGCGGCGATCGCATTCATCGTCGTGGGGATCGTGTTGCTCGCGCTGGAGTTCACCGTGGGCAGCGGCGGTGTCTTCGCGACGGGCGGCGTGGTCGCGCTTGTGCTCGGTCAGGCGATCGCCGTCGGTCAGGCGTCCACCGAGCTGAACTTCCAGCGGATCGTGCTCGCGCTGGCTGTGATTGTGATCGTGATCGTCGCGTTCATGGCGATCGCGCTGTTCTTGATCGCCCGGAACTATCTCGCGCCGACGACCGAGACTGGCACCAGAGAGTTCTGACGCCCGCCACAGGGGCGGGCGCCGTCGTTTCGGCTACGAACCCTCGGCGTCCTCGGAGCTGCCGTTGGTCGCGGTGCCGCCATTACTCGTGCCGAGTCCCTGGAGCGCGCCGGCGATCGGGCCGGCAACCGAGGCGAGGTCGAGCGGCAGGATCCACTTGGTGGATTCGCCTTCGCCGAGGCGGCGCATCATGTCGAGGTACTGCAAGCCCATCGTGTTCGGGTTTGCGACCGCAGCCGCTTGATTGATCCGCTCGAGGCCGATCGAGAACCCCTCTGCCTCGAGGATCTGCGACTGGCGAGCACCCTCGGCACGGAGAATCGCTGACTCCCGTGCGCCCTCGGCCTCGAGGATCGACGACTGCTTCGAGCCCTCCGCGACATTGATCGCGGACTGACGCTGGCCCTCGGACTCGGTGATTTCGGAGCGCTTTGTCCGGTCGGCGGTGAGCAATCGGGTCATCGCACTCTGGATGTCAGCCTGAGGCGTGATCTCGCGGATCTCGATCGCCTTGACCTCAACCCCCCAACGTTGCGTCTCCTGCGAGAGCTTCACCTGCAAGCGCTGGTTGATCGTCTCTCGCTGCGACAGGACCTCTTCGACGGTGATGTCACCGATCACCGACCGCAGCGTCGTCGTCGCCATGTTGCGGACCGCGCGGATGTAGTTGTTGATATTGATGACCGCGGCCTCGGGATCGACCACGCGCATGTAGACGACGAAGTCGATATCGACGAGCGCATTGTCCTTCGTAATCGAAGACTGTGCAGGCTCGTCGAGGACGATCTCACGCTGATCAACGACCACGCCACGGTCGATGAACGGGATCAGAATCACGAGCCCTGGGCCGCGAATCCCGGTGTAGCGCCCGAGGCGGAAGATGACCGCCCGCTCGTATTGCTTCACAACGCTGATGAAGAACATTGGGTACCCACCTCCAGGCGGGCTGACGGACCGATTCAGGCCCGTTGCAGTGAGTATACGGAGCTTCAAGAGCGGCTATGATGCGGCCCGGTTCGGAGGAGGATTCATGACCTGGAGCACGTCATTCAACCCGTCGGGTGGGGCTGCGATCGTTGGCCTCGGCATGACGGAGATGACCCGCGAGTACAAATACAGCGCTAACGGCCTCGCCGCGCTGGCGATCCGCGATGCGATTGCCGATGCCGGGCTGACCAAGGACGACGTGGACGGGCTGCTCGTCAATCACGGCGTCATGGGCAGCCTGCGACCGGACCTCCAGAAGACCGTTGGGATCGAGAACCTCCGACTGCAGACGCTGATGAACGGGCAAGGCTCGACTGCCGGTCAGATGGTGCAGTACGCCTCGCTGGCGGTGCAGTCCGGCCTCGCGAATGTCGTCGTCTGTGTGTTCGCGGATGACCCGCTTCGCGGTGGTGGCGCGGGGGCCGCATACGGGGGCGCCGGTCGCACGACGAGCGGGATGGCGAGCCTCAACCAGTACTACGGCCACTTCGGCGCCAATACGGGGTACGCCCTCGCGGCGCGGCGTCACATGGCGCTCTACGGGACGACGCAGGATCAGCTCGGCGCCGTTGCCGTCTCGACGCGCAAGTGGGCTCAGCTCAACCCGATCGCGATGCAGCGCGGCGACATGACACTCGAGGACTACCACGGCTCGCGGTGGATTGTGGAGCCGTTCCACCTGCTCGACTGCACGCTCGTCAGCAACGGCGCGGTGGCGGTCGTGGTGACCTCGAGAGAGCGGGCGCAGGAGCTGAAGCAGCCGCCGGCGTACATCGTCGGGATGGGGCAGGGGCACCCGGGCAATCCTCGACACGCGGGGGCGGAGTACGAGGTGAACACCGGCGCGGTGCAGGCCGGCGAGACGGCATACGAGATGGCCGGCGTCGGTCCGAAGGACATCGGCGTCCGCGAGCTATACGACTGCTACACCTACACGACCGTCGTGACCCTTGAGGACTACGGTTTCGTGCCCAAGGGGGAGGGCGGTCCCTTCGTCGAGGACGGGAAGCTCGGTCCCGGCGGATCGCACCCGACGAACACCGGCGGCGGTGAGCTGTCCGGCTACTACATGTGGGGGATGACACCACTCTCCGAGGCGGTGATTCAGACGCGCGGCCAGGGCGGCGAGCGTCAGGTCGAAGACAACGACCACGTCCTCGTGAGCACGCAGGGCGGCATCCTCGATATGCACGCGAGCCTGATCCTGAGCGCGGACCCCACCGCCGGGACGGGAGGCCACGCATGACCCGCCCGGCACCGACCTCGGACGATGCGAGCGCGCCGTTCTTCGAGGGCGCCGCACGCGGCGCGCTGATGCTGCAGCAGTGCCGCAAGTGCAGTCGCTACTTCTTCCCGGTGCAGGAGGTCTGTACGAACTGCCTCGAGGCTGATCTCGAATGGGCGGAGGCCTCGGGCGACGCGTCGCTCCACACATTCGGGGTGATGCATTACCTCTACCACCCCGGGTTCGCGCAGGAGCTGCCGTACAACGTGGCGATCGTCGAGCTGGCCGAAGGACCGCGGATGAGCGCGCGCGTGGATGCTGACAACGACAGCCTCGAGGTTGGCATGGCCCTCAAGGCGGCCTTCGAGCAGGTTGAGGACATCGCCGTGCCGGTGTTCCAGCCGGCCTGACCCACTCCGATTGACCGACGAAACGGCACTGATAGAGGGACGCCCTGTGACTATCGAGATTCGACCGGCGAACGCCGACGAGCTACCAGAAATCCTGCGGATCCTGACGACGTCTCTGGCGCAGCCGATCGGCGACTTCGCCGCCCTCCAGCCGGACTTCACGCTCTGCGCGTTCGACGACGGTCGGCCGGCCTCGGTCCACGGGTCGTGGCCGCTGACGATGCGGTTCAACGGCAAGGCGGTGCCGATCTCCGGTGTAACGACCGTCTCCACCGACTCGATCGACCGGCAGCGCGGCTACCTCCGGAAGCTGGTGACGCGCCACTTCGAGGAGCTGCACGAGCAGGGCGAGCGTCCGCTGGCGGTGCTGTTCGCCTCGCAAGCGGCGATCTATCAGCGGTACGGCTACGCGGTGGTGTCGACGCAGTACCAGTACGAGATCGAGCCGCGCTACATCCAGTTCAACGAACCGCTCGAGACCCCGGGACAGCTTCGCTATGTCGACCCGGACCCGGAAGCAGATTTCGGGACGCTGGTCGGGCTCTACCGGGAGTTCCGCGAGAACCGCACCGGCGAGGTGCACCGCGGGAAGCCAATGTGGGACGCCGGGATTCTCGCTCCGGCCGCCGAGGGGGAGACTCGCTCGGTCGTCGTCTACGAGGAGGACGGTGAGCTGCAGGGATACGCGATCTATCGCACCGGTCCCGGCGAGTCGCCCTGGCCGGAGCCGAATCATCAGTGCCAGATCGACGACATCGTCGCGCTGACCCCGCAGGCGTACCGCGCCTTCTGGAACAACTTCGCCACGATGCAGCTCGTGCACCGGATCAAGTGGCACAACGTGGCGCCGGACGATGCGCTCCCGCACATCCTCCTAGAGCCGCGCATGCTGCGCCGGCGCTCGAGCGAGCAACTCCTCGCCCGCGTGGTCGACCTCGAAGGGAGCTTCCGCGGACGGGGTTACGAGGAGAGCGAGCGCCTGACGTTTGCCCTCGATGACGACCTCTGCGGCTGGAACACGGGTTCGTGGCAGATCTACACGGGGCCGGACGACGCCGAGGTCACGAAACTGGAGTCCGGCACGCCCGACATCGAGCTGAAGCCCGGCACCCTGGCGATGCTGCTGTTCGGACAGATCACCGCGAGCCAGGCCGCGCGTTATGGCAAGTTGAAGGTGAACAACGCGGACGCCCTGCCCACCTGGGACAAGACGCTCCGCACCCGACACGCGCCATTCACCGCTGACCACTGGTAGGACCTGAACTCTAGGACGGCCCATGACGACCACAGCCCCCGCGGACGCGGCCATCGGCAAGCGCGTCGAGGAGCTCGACACGCCTGTTCTTTATGTCGACCTCGACGCACTGGAGCACAACGTGGCGTTGATGGCGCAGCGCAGCGCCGAGGCAGGCGTTGCGTGGCGTCCGCACGTCAAGGCGAGCAAGACGCCGGAGCTGGCGAAGCGGATCCTCGCCGGCGGGGCGCAGGGGATCACCTGCGCGAAGGTCGGCGAGGCCGAGGCGATGGTTGCCGGTGGCATTGACGACATCCTCGTCGCGAACGAGGTGGTTGGACCGCTGAAGATCGCGCGCCTCGTCGAGGTAGCGCGACAGGCCTCGAGGCTGTGCGTCGCCGTCGATGACCCTCGCAACATCGAGGCGCTCTCCGCGGCGTTCTCGGCCGCCGGCCTGGAGTTGGACGTGCTGGTCGACATCAACATCGGTGCGAATCGATGCGGCGTGACGCCGGAGGTGGCGCCCTCGCTAGCGCAGCAGGTGCTCGATGCTCCCGGGCTCAACCTTCGCGGGCTGATGGGCTATGAGGGGCACGCGGTCGGGATCAGCGATCTCGAAGAGAAGGAGGCCGTCTCGGCCGCCGCGGCCGACGTCTTCGCCGACGCGCGACGGCAAGTCGAGGCCGCCGGGATCGAAGTCGGCATCATGAGCGGGGGCGGCACCGGGAACTACTGGTTCAACATCGCCCTCGGTTCCTCGAACGAGCTGCAGGCGGGCGGCGGCGTGCTCCTCGACCGGACGTACGAGGAAAAGATGCGCGTGCCGGATCACCGTCAGTCGCTGTTCATCCAGGCACAGGTGGTGAGTACGGCCGTCGCGGGGCGGGCGGTGGCCGACATGGGCTGGAAGGGCAGCGGGATGCACACCGGGCTGCCCTCGGTCGTGTCGCCCCCCGGCGTCGAGGTGCGCGGGCTGAACGCCGAGCACACGATCCTGACCCTCGACGAGGGGGTGGCGCTGAACCCGGGTGACCGCGTGACGATGGTGCCGAACTACTCCGACTCGACGATGCTGCTCCACCGCACGCTCTACGCGACTCGCAACGGGGTCGTCGAAGCGGCCTGGCCGATCAGCGCCGCCGGGGCGCTCCAGTAACGACGACTCTCTACGCAGACTCGAGGAGCGGCCCGTGAGCCCCGTCCGGAAGCCGACGAAGGCCGAACTCAAGCAGGCGATCCCACAGCAGGACGGGTCCGTCGCCGCGCCGGGGCTCGAGGCGGACGTCTCGATCAGCCGCGACCGCCTCGGAATTCCGTACATCGAGGCGGAGAACGAGCATGACGCGTGGTTCGGCATGGGCTATGCGTGCGCGCAGGACCGGCTCTGGCAACTCGAGTGGTATCGCCGCCGTGGCACCGGGACCTGGGCCGAGTTGGCAGGCGAGGTCGGTGTCGCCTCGGACCTGTTGTTCCGCCGCTTCCTGCTCGACGAGGCCTCGAAGGCCGACGTCGCGGCGATGTCGCCTGAAACACGCGCGATGTTCGAGGCCTACGCCGACGGCGTGAACGCGTTCATCCACTCAGACCAGCCCAGGCCAATCGAGTACGCGCTGACGAACAGCGAGCCAGACGACTGGGAGCCGTGGCACTCGGTGCTCGTCTTCAAGGTGCGCCACGCGATCATGGGCAAGCGCCTCACCAAGCTCGCCCGCACCGAACTGTTGCGCCGAGTCGGTCCAGAGCGCTACGCGCTTCTCGAGGGGTCCGAACCGCCCGGCATCGACCTGATCTTGCCGCCCGGCAGCGGTGCGTCCGAGGTGATCCAGCAGAGCGCCGAGGAACTCCTCGCCGCTGCGCGCAGCCTCGACACGCTCGGCATCGACGATGGCGGATCGAACTCGTGGGCCGTGCACGGCAGCCGGACGACCTCGGGCAAGCCGATGCTGGTGAACGACTCGCACCGCCCGCTGGACGTACCGAACGTGTACTGGCAGGTCGGGGTGGCGTGCCCTGAGTTCCGGATGGCCGGCGGCGCGTTCCCCGGCTTCCCGGCGTTCCCGCATTTCGGCAACAACGGCGAGATGGCGTTCAACATCACGCATGGGCAGGCCGACTACCAGGACCTGTACCTCGAGAAGTTCGATCCGGACGATCCGACCCGGTACCGCACGGAGGACGGCTGGGCGACCGCGCGCGTGCGTCGGGAGCGGGTGAAGGTCGCCGGCGGCGAGTCTGTGACCTCGGAAGCGTGGGAGACGCGACATGGGCCGGTGATCGCTGGTGACCCTAGGTCCGGATCGGCGATCGCGATGCGCTACACGGCGACGGACGAGGAGTGCCTCCAATGGGAGTGTCTACGGCCGATGCTCTTCGCGAAGACCGTGAAGCAACTCCACGAATCGCAACGCCGGTGGGTCGAGCCGGTCAACAACCTCGTCAGCGCGGACACGAAGGGGAACATCGGGTTCCTGTTTCGCGGCCGCGTACCCGTGCGCGCCTCGACGGCGGCGCGCCAGTTCATCGTCCCGGGCTGGACCGGCGAGCACGAATGGACCGGCGACGTCCCGTTCAACGACCTCCCGCAGGCGATCAACCCGCCCGAGGGCTTCATCGGTACCGCGAACCAACGGGTGATCGATGGCGACGAGCCCTACCTCGCATATGAGTTTTCGCCGGCGAGCCGAGCAGCCCGGGTCATCGAGTCACTTCGCGGCGCCGAACCGATGACGCCGAAGGCGATCGCAGCGCTGCAGGCCGACACCACGTCAGTCCGTGCCAGGGGCTGGATGCGATACCTCGCGTCGAGGCCGGCGATGGCTGGCACCGCGGAACAGGCACGGGCGCTCCTCGGCAGCGGCGATGGCAACCTCGCTGCGCAGGGCGCGCTTGGGCTGCTGTACGGCTGTTTCTACCGCCAGCTCGCGCGGCAGCTCGTCGAGCCGATCGTCGGCGCGGAGACGTGGACGTGGATGACGACTAACGGCAACACCGGCGCCGAGGGGCTCGTCCGACGCTGGATGTACCACTGGGGTGCCGCCCTCGATGGTCCGGAGCTGGACACGACGCCGGCGTCCGTCGACGGTCGCCCGCTCAGCGCGGTCCTCGCGAAGACGCTGCCGCGGGCGCTCGCCGACGCCTGGCGTGACGCCTCGAGAATCGCCGGTTCCGACAACCCGAAGGACTGGCGCTGGTCGGATGCTCACCTCGTGAGCGGCGAACACACGCTGACGGCGTCGTTCCCGGAACTGGCCTCGACGCTCGATCCGGCGACGATCCCGATCGGCGGCGACAGCGACACGATCCAGGCCGCCGGCGTGAACGTGCCGGAGCCGGCCTCGGGACCGGCGTTCAAGGTCGGCGGGCTATCCGTCTACCGGCAGGTGGTGGACTTCACGGATCCGGAGCACGCGACGTGGATCACCCCCAGCGGCGCCTCGGGACTCCCGGGCACGCCTCACTATGCCGATCAGGCGGAGGCGTGGCGGACGCACCGACGCGCACCGATGGATCTCCTCGCGAAGGACGTGGCGCAGGCGGCGGAGCAGCGGTTGGTCCTCGAGCCGGTCTAGCGGCCTCGTAGCCGTCGGGATCGTCGGCGGCTATCCTCGGACGACCGAGCCGAAGTGGCGGAACCGGCAGACGCGACGGTCTCAAAAACCGTTGGGCTTTACGGCCCGTGTGGGTTCGAATCCCACCTTCGGTACCAAGAACCGCAGGAGCCAGCCGTCGGGGACATTATCGACTAACAGCCTCAACCACGGCTCGTCCGTACGAAGAACGCTCCGCCTCCCGAACCCAGTCGGCGGCGGGTGAGTTAGCTGTCGCCGCGGAGCCCCACACCGAGAACTCGCGGGTCACGGCATTGCCGAAGATGAGGCCGTCGCCCAGCGCCTCTCCCTCTGCGCGCCAGAAGAGAACCGTGCTGCTGAGGCCTGGCGCATCGATACGAGCCGCGTAGACCCAGTAGCCCTCATCGACGTTGAATGCCTTCCGTGCCGCGAGAAGCCTGTATGTCCCCGAGCCAATCCAGCTATCCCCCAGCAGCACTTGTCGAACCTCATCGGTCGCGTCGAGAACGCTGACGTCAGCAGGAGCGTCGTCGTTCGCGCAGGCGGCGAGGAGTGCGACCGCTATGAAGGTGATCGCAGCCGCGATTAGTCGGCGCTTCCTTCCGACGTCCGGCACGACCTGGCTCCCACGTGATCGCACCGGTTGCCGCTTCGTCGAATCAGCCGACTGTTAGTAACCAGTGAAGAATATAGTAGGAGGGGAGCATGGCGAGCTGTTCGATCTGGAGCGTGACCCGCGAATATGAACAACTTCTTCGCGAAGCCAGAGGGTCGGGAACTGCGGTTCCACCTGGCCGAGCCTCGCGCGGTTGCAGTCTGAAGCAAGACGATTCAGGCCGAATCGCGATCCACGGGGTAGACCTCGGGAGGCCGCGGCCGACTCGTTTAGCCCGAGCGGCGGGTGTTGGTGCCCTTGGACTTGGTGACGGAGCTGTTGACACCCTGGCCGCGGACGCTGCCGGAGCCGGAGCTCATGCCGTGCTGCGCCGCGCGCGTCGGGGCCTGGCGGCCGCTCTTCTGTTTCGCGGCGAGGCGTCGCTCCGCGCGGTTCATCGGCTCCGACGGCTCGTCGCTGTCTTCGCCCTCCGCCGATGCCGAGGAGTCCACGGGCGGCGTCGGGGCCTGAGCGCGTTTGCCGGTGGTGCTCGGCCGGTTCTTGGCACGTTTCTTATTGCCGGGTGCCATCACACTTCCTCACCAGTTCCGCGGGGACTTCAAGGCTAGCAGCCGTTCGCATGGTCGCCCGTTGGTCAGAACCCTCCATTGCGCCTCTGATAGCATCCCGTCGATCGAGCCCACCCGACCCAGGAGGAGCGATGCCTGCCCCAGAAGTGACCGTGAACCACGACCTCTGCGAGGGCAACATGATGTGCGAGGCGAATGCCCCGACGGTCTTCAAGGTCGGCGATGACGACCTCGCCCGGGTGCTCGTGGATGAAGTTCCCGAGGCCGAGCGTGAGGGCGTCGAGCGCGCCGTGCGCCTCTGTCCGAAGCAGGCAATCGCGCTGCGCGACCCCTAGGCTTGCAGCACCCCACGACGGCCCCGCCGCCATCAGGAGCACCACATGACCACCGACGTTAGTCAGCTCTCCGCCGACGAGATCGACCTCTCGAGCAACGGCATCTTTCGCCGCAACGAGGCCCACGAGATTTTCAAGACCTTGCGTCGAGACGCTCCGGTCCACTGGACCGGCCCGAGCGAGGCCAACAGCACCGGCTTCTGGTCGCTGACCAAGCTCGAGGACGTGCTCACCGTTTCCCGACAGCCCGAACTGTTCATCTCCAGTCGCGGGATCACGATGGGGCAGCCGGCAGACGATGAGGACGAGACCCTCGGCACGGAGGGTGGCGGCGGCGCGATGGCCGAGGCGGCGCACGGGGCGTCGCGCTACGGGATGCTGATCACGAGTGACCCACCGAACCACGTGAAGCTGCGCCGGCTCGTGAACAAGGGCTTCACGCCTCGGGCTGTGCGGGCGATGGAAGAGCACATCCGCAGCCTGACGACGGGGATCCTCGATGAGGTCGCGGCGCGCGGCGAGTGCGACTTTGTCGCGGACGTCGCGGCGCCACTCCCGCTCGCCGTGATCTGCGAAATGATGGGGATCGAGCGCGAGCACTGGGACACGATGCTCAACCTCACCAATCAGCTGCTCGGATCGTCCGATCCGGAGTACCAGGCGGATGCCGGCGTCGAAGCTGAGGCGGGAACCCGCGAGGCGCAGCAGGCGGCCTCGCAGCAGTCGGCGATGCAGATGTATGGCCACTTCATGGGCATGGTGCAGGAACGGCGCGAGCACCGACGCGACGACCTCGTTGCGCTGCTTGTCGACTCGGAACTCGAGGGCGATCAGCTCAACGACATGGACATCCTGCTGTTCTGTTTGCTGTTGGTGGTGGCCGGCAACGAGACGACCAGGAACGCGATCAGCGGCGGGATGCATGTGCTGTCCGAGCATCCCGACCAGTGGCAGATGCTCCGCGACGATCCCGATCTGATCGACGGCGCGGTCGAGGAGATCCTGCGTTGGACGTCGCCGGTCGCGCACATGGCGCGAGTCGCGACCGCGGACACCGAGATCCACGGTCAGGCGATCGCGAAGGGCGACCGGGTGGTGATGTGGTACCCGTCGGTGAATCGTGACGAAGACCAGTTCGAACGCCCGGACGAGTTCGACATCACGAGGAGCCCGAACGATCACCTCGCATTCGGGATCGGCGAGCACTTCTGCCTCGGGGCTGGCTTCGCACGCCTCGAGATCAAGGTGATCTTCGAGGAGTTGTTGCGGCGGCTGCCGGACATCCATGCCGTCGGCGAGCCGGAGCGGCTGAATTCGAACTTCATCGCCGGCGTGAAGCGGCTCCCGGTGGAGTACACGCCCGAGAGCTAGTCTCGAGCGCGCCGACGGAGAGCGACCGATGCCGAAGTACGTGATGCTGCCAACGCTCAGTGAGGAGGAGCGCGGCTGGGTCGAGCGACTGCGCGCGCAGTTCCCATCGTTCGAGATCGCGACGCCCGACGATTCCGAGGCTGCGGAGGCACTCGTCGACGCCGACGGAGCGTACGGGTGGATCCCGCCGGAGATGCTGCGGGGCGCCGAGAAGCTGAAGTGGCTCCAGAACCCCTTCGCGGGGCCATTCGAGGGCTACTACTACGCCGAACTGATCGAGCACCCGGTCACGATCTCCAATCCGCGCGGCATCTATTCCGACCACATCGCGCACCACATCCTGATGTTCTTGCTCGCGCTGTCTCGGGGGCTGCCGTACTGGGTCGACGCGCAGCGCGCGGGCACCTGGGACAAGGGCGCGAGGAAGCGCGGGTACGTGAACGTCGCCGGCTCGACGGTGCTGATCAACGGCGTCGGCGGGATCGGCGCCGAGGCGGCAAGGTTGTGCGCTGCCCTCGGGGCGCGCGTGATCGGCATCGAGCCGCGACCGGAGCACGACTCACCGGCGGAGGTGCACGGCCTCGAGGATCTCGATCGGCTGTTGCCGGAAGCCGACTTCGTCGTCACGACCGTGCCGCACACCCCGGAGACCGAGGGGATGTGGAACGCGGCGCGTTTCGCGGCGATGAAGCCGAGTGCCTACTTCATCAACATCGGGCGCGGGATGACCTGTCGCCTCGATGACCTCGTGGCCGCCCTCGAGGCGGGCGCTATCGCTGGCGCGGGGCTCGACGTGTTCGAGGTGGAGCCGCTGCCGGAGGGGCATCCGCTGTGGTCGATGGAGAATGTGCTGATCACGCCACATATCGCGGTCGCGGAAGCGGCCGACCTCTCGGAGCGGCGGTTCGCGATCGTGGCCGAGAACCTACAGCGTTTCCTCAATGGGCGTGAGTTCATGAACGTCGTCGATAAGGCGAAGTGGTACTGACCGGGTGAGCGCCGTCGCGGCGCCGCGCGCCCGCTTTCCGGCGCTGCAGCACCGTGATTTCCGGACGCTCTGGACAGGGATGCTGCTGGCGAGCGGCACGCTCGCGTTCCAGTACTACGCGCAGATCTGGCTGGTGTTCAGCCTCACTGACTCCGCGCTCATCCTCGGACTGCTGGGCGCGACACGAGGCGTCGCGATGGTGCTGTTTGGCATCTACGGCGGCGCGCTCGCTGACCGCATCGATCGCCGCACGCTGCTGATCGGCACCAGCGCTGTCGCGATGGTCGTGAATATCGCGCTGGCGGCGACCGCCGTCGCTGGCGTGATCGAGCTGTGGCTCGCGCTGATTCTGATCTTCGTTGCCGCGGCGACGGCATCGATCGATGCGCCCGTTCGCCAGGCGTTGATCCCGGACCTGGTACCGGCCGAGCACGTCTCGAACGCGGTCGCCCTCACGATGGCGGCGCAGATGGGGACGTTCGCGCTCACACCGGCGTTGGCCGGCTTCGTGATCGATGCGCTCGGCCCCGGCGGCGCGTACGCCGTCAGCGTTGGCGGGAATGTGATCGTGATCGTCGCGTTGATCTTGATGCGGCACCGAGGCGTCCCGGGCGAATCGCGCGGTCGAAGCATGCTGAGCAATGTCGTCGAGGGTGTGCGGTACGTGCGGAGCGACCGCACGGTGCTGCGCGTGATCTTGATCATGCTGACGATGGGCGCCTTCGGCGTGGCAATCTTCAATGGCCTGATCGCGAAGTGGGCGACGGACATTCTCGATCTCGAGCCCGGGCAATATGGGCTGCTCGCCTCGACATGGGGCGTCGGCTCGCTGATCGCGTCCTACGTGCTCGCCTCGACGAACCTGCTCGACCACAAGGGGCGCGTGTTCATCGTCAGTTCACTTGCGTTCGGCCTATCGCTGATGCTGTTCGGTGTTACCCGCTCGCTGCCGGTGGCCGGACTGGCGTACGTGATGAACGGCATGGCGATGGCGAGCGCAGGTGTCAGCTCGATCGCGATCGTGCAGGGCATCGTGCCGAACGAGGTGCGCGGCCGGGTGATGTCGCTCTACGGGCTGAACCAGTCCGCGGCGCAGCTCAACGGCATCACGCTCGGGGCGGTCGCGCAGGTCATGGGGATGGCGTTCCTGCTCCCGGCGACCGCCGCCGTTTGCACGGCGATCGTTGCGGGCCTCGTCATCGCGACGCCCGGGTTGCGTCGGCTCGACGGCGTCAGGCCGGCCGCCGAGGTGTCGCCGGTTGCCGCCGGCGGCGACTGAGGGCGCGTCGACCGCTAAGCAAAGGAGATGTCGCTGGGCTAGCGTCCGGTGTAGACCGGGTCGCGCTTCTCCGCGAACGCCGTGCGCGCCTCTTTCGCGTCGTCGGTGTGTCGCAGCGAGGCAGCCGCGAGCTCCTCGTAGCGCCGCTGGCTGTCGAGTTCCGAGCCCATCCCGAGGCGGATGCCCTTCTTGTTGAGGCGGACGGCCATCGGCGGCAACGCGGCGAGCGTCGCCGCCATCTCCGCCGTCGCTCGCTGGAGGTCGTCCGCCGGCACCACCTGATTCACGAGCCCAATCTCGCCAGCCTCCTGCGCGCCGATCATCCGCGAGGTCAGGATCAGCTCTGTTGCCTTGCCGTAGCCGATCAAGCGAGGGAGCAAGTAGGTGGAGCCGATCTCCGCGCTGATGCTCAGTTTGGTGAACGGCAGCAAGAATCGCGCCTCCTCGGAGGCGATGCGGATGTCGCAGGAGAGCGTCATCGTGAATCCGCCGCCGACGGCGACCCCGTTGATCGACGCGATGATCGGCTTCTGAATCTGCATCGCCTCGAACGTCGCGTCGGCGAGGCTGGGAGCCGTCGCGCTCGTCGGAGCGGCGGGACCGCCGCTTGGCGTCAGGTCCGCGCCGGAGCAGAACCCGCGGCCGGAGCCGGTGATCACGATGACCCGGGTGTCATCGTCCGCGTCTTCGGCGGCGAGCGCATCGTGCAGCTCCTCGGCCATCTGCATGTTGAGGGCGTTGAGCTTGTCCGGACGGTTCAACGTGACCGTCGTGATGTGGTCCTGCTTCTCGAGGAAGATCGTCTCGTAGGTCACTCGTGGCTCCTCACGCCTGCGTCCGCGACAAGATCGGATGCTACTACCGCTCAGCGGGCGAGCCAGACGGGATCGTGCGCACCGGGCTTCACTGTCGGACCCCACGACGGCGCCGTCTCGGAGAACGTGATCGGGAACCGGAGGCGGGTCAGCTCGCCGTAATCGGATTCGACGACCTCGGAGAACTGGTCGGCAAGGGCGTAGCCCGTGTCGGGATTAACGCCCGCCGGGTCATGCGGCGTTCCGAGGCGGAGGAACCACGCGGCGGTCTGACCGAGCGACACTCGCACGTGCCACGAGCCGCCTTCGACCGCACGGCGCTTGAGCGCCTCGAGGACGCCGTACGCGCCCCAGTAGCCGGTGCAGTAGTCGTTCATCGCCATCGCGGGACCGGGCGCGGCCATCTCGTCGGCCTTGCCGTTGATCATGTGGATTCCACTGGCGGCCTGGACGTTGCCGTCGAAGCCACGCTTCTCATGCCAGGGACCGCTCGGGCCGTACGCGTTCTCCGAGAGGTAGATGATGCCCGGGCGTCGAGCCGCGACAGCGTCAGGTCCGAGGCCGCGCCGCGCGAGACTCTGCGCGCGATAGGACTGCGAGAAGACGTCCGCGCCATCGATCAGCTCCCACATCGCGGCCTCGCCACCGGCGGTATCGAGGTCAACGAAGGCGCGGCGCTTGCCGGAACCGGTGTCGGCCTGCGCGGCGGCCATGTCCGGCACGTTCGGCGAACCGACGTGGAGGACATCGGCGCCGAATGCTGCGAGCGTGCGGGAGACGGTGGGGCCGGCGAGGACGCGCGTGGAGTCGATGACCCGAAGGCCCTCGAGCAGCCGATCGCCCTCGGGAAGTGGGGTTGGCGGGGCGTCGCCGATCTTCTCGATCAGCACCGTCGGGGTGTCGGCGAGGATCTGGCCCTGCGGGTGCGTGAGCCATTCCTCCGGATCGCGGATCATGACGCCAGTCAGCTGCGCCTTCACCAGCGCGGCCTCGAGATCAGCGGCGTCGCGGCTCGCGACGTGCTCGGGTAGGCGGTCGACCTCGGGACAGCCGATCGCCTCGAGGGTGCGCTCGACGATGTGCGGGAAGCCGCTGAGCAGGTACATCAGGCGGCCGTCGCGAGTCGGGAGGATGCCCTGGCCGGGGGTCGGCTCGTCCGCCAGCGCCTCCAACGCCAGCCGACCGTCGACCTTGAGTACCCACATGCTGCTGATCGTGACGAGAGCGTGACCCACATCGATCTGGGCGTTCTGGCGCCGACCGGTCCGTGCCTCGTGAATGTCGTTGACCGCGCCCGCGATGTTGGCGAGGACGCTAGCCGTCGCGGCGCCGAGCCGGAGCGGGGACGGGTAGATCGGATCGTCCGCACCGGTGAACTCCACGCCACCGGCGGTCGGCCCCAGCAGAGCGGCGCCGATCACCGCTTCGTAGTCTTCGTGACGCATCGTGCCCTCCTTCGGGACCTCGCTACCAGGTGTCGAGGAAGCGGTTCCGGCCGCGGCGGATCGGGTCGGGGTTCGGGGATGCCAGGAGGCCCTGGCTGATCCAGTGGCGTGTTTCCGCCGGGTCGATCACGTCGTCGATCTCAAACGCCGAGGCGACGTTGAGGGACCCACCGCGCTCGTAGGCGCGGGCGAGCAGGCGCTCGTACTCGGCGGCGCGCTCCTCCACATCTTCGATCTTGGCGAGGTGCTCGCGGTTGGCCAGTTGCACGCTGGCCTCCTGGTTCATGCCGCCGTGCTCGCTGGTCGGCCAGGCGATGGTGAAGAAGGGGGCGCGGGTGCTGCCGGTCAGCTGCGCCATCGACCCCAGCGCGTAGCCCTTTCGCAGGATGACCGCGAAGCGCGGCGTCTCGAGGTTCGCGCCGGTCACGAACAAGCGAGCGGAGTGTCGGATGAGGCCGGTCTTCTCGACGTCGGGGCCGATCATCATTCCCGGCGTGTCGACGAGCGAGATGATCGGGATGTTCCAGGCATCGCAGAGCTGCCAGAACCGCGCGACCTTGTCGGCGCCGTCACTGTCGATCGCGCCGCCGATGTACTCGTTGTTGTTCGCAGTCAGGCCGAAGGGCCGCCCCTCGATCCGTACGAAGGCCGTCACGGCGCTGATGCCGAACTCCGAGCGCATCTCGAGCACCGAGTCCTTGTCCGCGAGCAACTCGATCACATCGCGGACGGGGAAGCTCCGGAGGCGGTGCTCGGGGATGACATGCCGCAGGAGCCGCTGGTCGTGCGCCTCCCAATCGTCGATTCGTCCCTGGAAATACGATAGGAGCTTCTTGGTGGTCGCGATCGCCTCGTCGTGGTCTTTGACGACGATGTCGACGGACCCCGCGGGGGCCAAGTCGGATACCGCGCCGACCTCCTCGGGGAGGAAGGCGCCCATGCCGCCGCCCTCGATGACGGCGGGGCCGCCCATCGCGATCAGCGCGTCCTCGGTGGCGATGATGATGTCGGTCGCGCCGATGATCGCGGCGTTGCCGGCGTAGCACCAACCGGCGGTGACGCCGATCAGCGGCACCTTGCCGCTGAGTTCGCCCAGCCGCTCCCAGGTCGCCACCGTTCCACCGAAGCCGTTGGCCGGGTCACCGTCGCTGTCGCCGGAACGACCACCGGCGCCCTCGGCGTGGAAGACCACCGGCAGCGACAGTTCGTTGGCGAGCTCGAGCATGCGGTCGGTCTTGGTGTGACCGTGGCCGCCCTGTGTACCGGCGAAGACCGTGTCGTCGTAGGAGATGAACATCGCGCGGGCGCGATGTTCCTCGAAGAGGTCGCCGTTGATCGAGCCAATGCCGGCGACGAGGCCGTCGGCGGGCGTCTTGCGGATGAGTTCCTCGACCGATCGTCGTCGGCGTTGGCCGGCGATCACGAGGCCGCCGTACTCGATCCAGGTGCCGGGATCGATCAGCGAGTCGATGTTCTCGCGGACGGTGCGACGGTTGCGACTGTGGCGGCGCTCGACCGCCTCGGGGCGGTTCTTGTCGAGCATGAACTCGCGCCGGTCGAGCAACGCCTGCAGCTCGGGGCGGATGTAATCGAGATCGATCTCACGCTCCGCCTCCTCGACGGCCGCACCGACGTCCATCACCTCGAGGAATGCGAGCGGGTGGTCCTCGTAGACCACCTCGCCGGGCTTAACCGTGACCTGGCGGATCACGCCGCCCTCTGTCGCGTGGACGAGGTGCTCCATCTTGAGCGCGCTCATCACGAAAAGCTGCTGGCCCTCGCGGACGGTGTCGCCCTCGGCGACCTGGATCTCGGTCACGGTGCCTTGAAGCGGCGCGCGCACTGGCTCTGTGCCGGGAGGACCGACGACCTCAGCCTGAGTGCCAGAGGCAGCGTGGGTACCTTGCCCTGAGCGGAAGTATTCGAGCGATGCGAGCGGGTCGCGCGTATCGATGGCGGCGCCGGCCTGCGCGCCACCCTCGGAACCCGCGCCGACACGCCTCGGTGCCGTCAGGGCGGCGGTCTCGTCCCCGACCCAGCGGGTGTAGACCGTGCCGGCGGCGAAGTCGGGGTGCTCGAGGACGTTGAGCAGGAACGGGATGTTGGTCTCGACGCCGGCGATGTCGAACTCCTCGAGGGCGCGCCGTGTCCGGCGGATCGCCTCCGGGAATCCGGCCGTCGAATGACCGATCACCTTCGCGATCAGCGAGTCGAAGTTCGGGTTCGTGGTGTAGCCCGCGGCCCCGTAGGTATCGACGCGGACGCCAGGGCCCGAGGGCGGTGCGAACGCGGCGAGGCTGCCACCGGTCGGACGGACGCTGCCATCGGCATCGATGCGCTCGGTATTCACCCGAGCCTGGATGGCGAAGCCTCGCGCCTGGGGAATCGAGCGCTGGTCCAGGCCCAGGTCGTTCAGCGTCTCGCCACCGGCGAGGCGAAGCTGCGCCTGCACGAGGTCAATGCCGGTCACCTCCTCGGTCACGGTGTGCTCGACCTGGACGCGGGCGTTGGCCTCGATAAACGCGAAGTCATCAGGCGCTCCCTCGTCGACGAGGAACTCCACGGTGCCGAGCGACGTGTATTCGGCTGCGCGCGCGACGCGGAGGGCCGCTTCAGCGATCGCGGCGCGCTGAGCCTCGTTGAGGGTCGGGCTCGGGGCGATCTCGACGACCTTCTGGTGACGCCGTTGGACGCTGCATTCGCGCTCGCCGAGGTGGACGGCGGCCCCGGTGGCGTCGCCGACTAGCTGGACCTCGATGTGCCGCGCGCGGGCTATGAGGCGTTCGACATAGACGGCGTCGTCACCGAACGCCGCCTTCGCCTCGGAGCGGGCTCGCTCGTAGGCGGAGTCGAGGTCGTCGGCGTGCTCAACGACGCGCATGCCGCGTCCGCCGCCACCGCTGATCGCCTTGATCACCAGCGCGCCGCCCTCGCCGAGGCCGGCGAAGAACGAGCGCGCCTCGTCCTGGGTGACCGCCTCGGGACTGCCGGCGAGCACCGGAACGCCGGCCGATTCCGCGAGCGCGCGGGCGCGCGACTTGTCGCCGAACAGCTCGAGCGCCTCGATGCTGGGGCCGACGAAGGTGATGCCGGCGGCAGCGCAGGCGCGTGCCAGGTCAGCATTCTCAGCGAGGAAACCGTAGCCGGGATGAATTGAGTCACAGTCCGCGTCCACGGCCGTGGCGACGATCTGCTCGATGTCGAGATAGGAGGCGGCGCCACGGCCGCTCAGCCGTCGAGACTCGTCGGCTTTGCGGAGGTGGAGCGAGGCGGCATCGTCCTCGGAGAAGACGGCGACTGTGGGGATGTCTAGTTCGGCGGCGGCGCGTGCGATGCGGACCGCGATCTCGCCGCGGTTCGCGATCAGCAGTTTCGACAACCCCATCGAACGCTCCTCGTCCCGACTCCAGGCAACGGGCGGAGAATACGGGACTGGGCGCTCGCTCTCAGTCGGCGGGCGGGCGGAGGCGGAAGGTCACTACTCCTCGAAACCGGCGAGCAGGTCGCGGAAGCTCGCGAGGCCGGACGCGAGAGAGCTGCCGAGTTCGCCGAGGCCGGTGTCGGCAACGTCAAGTTCGATCGGGATCTCGAAGTCGACCGGGACGCTCGCGGAGATCGGGATCGTTTCACGGATCGGGAACGTCAGCTCGAGTGAGATCGGGACGTCGAGCTCGATGGGGACGGCCACGTCGACCGGAACGGCGACTCCGAATGGCCCCTGCACATCGATCGTCGTCTCGATCGTCTGCGCGATCGGGATCGTCGTCTCAATGGGGACCGTGAGCTCACGATCGAACTCGATCGCGGTGTCGATCTCGACAACCTCGCTGATCTGCACGTCGAACTCGAGGTTTGAGTCCCCGAAGGATTCGAGACCCACGATCGCCTCGTCAAGGCCACCCGATACCGACGGGCCGAGGGCTGCCAGCTGCCCGCGAAACGCCTCGAGTTGAATCGTCGAAAGCAGCGCGCCGCCCTCGACACGTTCGAGGTCAGTGCGGGTCTGCTCGAGGCGCACGAAGAGCAGCGCGATGAGCGCGAAGGCGGCGAGCAGCGCGAGCCCGAGGACAGCGAGCAGTGGCGTCGCACGCCGTTCGATCCAGCTGGAGGACATAGCCCGCTCCTTTGATGCGCGATGACAGGGACACCACTTTCGCACCTGGTGGTGCGGTGGCGCCCGCCATCAGCGGCCGGGGAGTGAGCGTGACGCCTAGAGGCCACCCGCGAACTCGAACGCCTCGAGGCGCTCGGTCAGCTTGAGGTTCTCGGTCGCGTCGACCGGCACGTCGATCAGTGCGGGCTTCCCGGCGGTGAACGCGGCCTCGAGGGCCGGCGCTAGCTCAGAGGCGCTGTCGATGCGGTCAGCGGCCCAGCCGAACGAACGGGCGTATTGAACGAAGTCGGGGTTACCGAAGTCGATGTGACTAGGGCGACCGAACTGGTTGATCTGCTTCCACTTGATGAGGCCGAAGGTCTCATCGCGCCAGACGAGGACGACGATGTTCGCCCCCACCCGGACAGCGGTCTCCATCTCCTGGGAGTTCATCATGAAGCCGCCGTCGCCGTTGAGCGCGAGCACGCGACGCTCCGGGAAGAGGAGCTTGGCGCCGATCGCGCCCGGAAGCGCGATGCCCATGCTGGCGAAGCCGTTCGAGATGATGCAGGTGTTCGGTTCCAGGCACGGGAAGAGGCGCGCCGCCCACATCTTGTGGGCCCCGACGTCGGAAATCAGGATGTCCTCCGGGCCGAGTGCCGCGCGGACATCGTGCAGAACGCGCTGGGGCGTCAGCGGGTGGCCATCGAGCAATCCGCCCTGTGCCTGCTCCTCGAGGATCAGTTCGCGCAGCTTTGGAACCACCGAAGGGATGTCGCGGCACTCGACCATGTTCCCAAGCTCGTCGAGGGTGATCGACAGGTCGGCCTCGATGCCGCAGCCGAGGATGTAGTGGGCGTCGACCTCGGCGGGCTGACGATCGATGTGGACGATCTTCTTGTCGCCGTTCGGGTTCCAGCGCTCTGGCGGATACTCGATCAGGTCATAGCCGAGGGTGACCACGACGTCCGCCTGCGCGATCGCATATGAGACGTAGTCCTGGGCCTGGAGCCCGACGGCGAGCAGCGACCGCGGGTCGGTATAGGGCACCACGCCTTTCGCCATGAACGTGTTGGCGACGGGGATATTGGTGGTCTCAACGAAGCGGCGGAGCGCGGCCGATGCATCGCCTCGGATCACGCCGTTGCCGGCGATGATGACGGGCATCTTTGCGCCGTTGATGAGGTCGGCGGCACGCTTGAGCTGCTCTTCACGCGGCTCGGCGTCATAGGGCTGTTGCGCGACGAGCGGGACGCCCTCGACAGGCATCTTCGCCACGTCCTCGGGAAAGTCGATGTGGGTCGCGCCGAACTTCTCGGTCTGGGCGAGCTTGAACGCCTTGCGAACGACCTCGGGGATGACTTCGGGCGTCACGATTTGCTGGGAGTACTTGGTCAGCGGGGTGAAGAGCGACACAAGGTCGAGGACCTGGTGCGACTCCTTGTGCAACCGATTGATCCCCGCCTGACCGGTGACCGCTACCAGCGGCGCGCGATCAAGGTGGGCGTCCGAAACGCCGGTGACCAGGTTCGTCGCTCCGGGCCCGAGCGTCGCGAGACAGACCGAGGCCTTCCCGGTCAGCCGCCCCTGGACATCCGCCATGAAGGCGGCACCCTGCTCGTGTCTGGTCTGGATGAACCCGAGCTCCGAGTCCAGCAGGGCGTCCATCACATCGAGGTTCTCTTCGCCCGGCACGCCGAAGACGAACGGTGAACCCTCGTTTTCCAGGCACTGCACAAACAGCTCGGCAGCCCGCATCGGGCGCTCCTCACGCTGAGGTACGCGCCGTCCCTGGCGCGCGACCATGTGATGATGGTGACACGCGTAGGTCACCGCCATGTTTCGGGTTTCCCCTACCCCAGCCCGGTGGCCAGCGGGCCGTGCCACACTGGGCGACGCCACCATCCGAGACGAGGCGTCCTCGGTGTTCCCGATCCGTGACCTGAACCCGGCGGGTATCACGCCCTACGTGACGTATGCACTGATTGCGGCGAACGTCGCGATTTTCCTGCTCTGGCAGCCGCAAGGGCATGCGGTCTGGCGAACCCCCGACCAAGTCGCGCAGGCGGAGTTTTTGCTGGCGCACGCGGTCTTGCCCTGCGAGGTGACCTCGGGGGAGCCGCTCACCTTCCGCGAACTCTCGTTGGACGTCTGCGACGGCGCTGGGCAGCAGATCTTCCCCGACAAGCTGGTTCGCCTAACGCCGGTCACGTCCATGTTCCTACACGGTGGCCTGTTCCACCTGATCACGAACATGTGGGTGCTGCTGATCTTCGGGAACAACATCGAGGAGGCGTTCGGCCGCATCAAGTACCTGGCGATGTACCTGACAGCGGGCCTCATCGCCACGCTCGCCTTCATCGCGATGCGGCCCGAGGGCACCACACCGCTCGTTGGCGCCTCAGGGGCGATCGCCGGGGTGCTCGGCGCCTACTTGTTGCTGCATCCGCGGGCACAGGTGCTGGCGCTGATCGGGTTCGTCTTGCTGTTTCCGTTGCCCGCCTGGGTCTTCCTCGGCGGCTGGTTCGCGCTCCAGTTCTGGAACGCCGATCCCAGCGTTGCGTGGGAAGCACACGTCTTCGGCTTCATCGTCGGGCTCGTCATCACGCTGCTGGCTCGGCCGACCGGGGGCCGGAGATCCGCGGGCGCTGCCGCTCCGTGGAGGCACTGACGGGACGAGCCGACAACACGACTGGTTAACAGGTTTCGCGGCGGGCCGGTGCTAGCCTTCCCCTATGTCAATTCGCCCGTCGCTGGCTGCCTTTGCGGCGCTCACTGCCATCCTGTTGTTCGCAACCTTCGCCCGACCCGAGGCGTCCGCCGCCGGGACGATCAGCGGAGAGATCCCGACTGGCGGCGGCCTCGCCCTCGTCTCGTGGAGCGGCGGTCCGACATCCGACATCGTCAACGCCTCGGCTGAGCGCGGTTGCTCGCTGAACTCCGTCTGGTCTTTCGTCGGCGGCTTCCCGATTGGCTACCTCGTCGGTGCGCCCGAGTTCGTCAACAGCAGTTACCTGGCGGTCTACTCCGGCGGCGACGTGCCAGCCGGGCCGCTCCTCCTGGTGTGCCGCCCGACGCTCGTCCTCAATCCCGGCGACAACATCGGCGCGGTCGTGTCATCGCAGCCGTCCGGGACGACGTTCGTCTTCAATCCAGGTGTCTACCGCGGCGTCACCATTACCGGACGCGACGGCGATGTCTTCCAGGCGGAGCCAGGCGCGATCCTCAATGGCTCGCGGGTCCTCCAGGGCTTCCAGCCCGCCGGTGACGACTGGTTGATCGGCGGCCAGACCTCGCAGCTGGCAACGGCCGGCGGCTGCGCGAAGTTCCTCGGTCAGAGCTATAGCGGCTGCCAACATCCCGAACAGCTGTTCATCGACGGCGCGCTGCTCTGGCAAGTCACGAAGCGAAGCCAGCTCACCTCCGGGCGGTGGTACTTCGACTATGGGGCGAACCGGATTTATGTCGCCGACAACCCACAGGGACGCCTCGTGGAGTTGAGTGACACCTCGGTCGCGTTCCGCGGCGGCGCGCGCGACCTCACGATCAGCGGCTTCATCATCGAGAAGTACGCCAGCGAGGCGCAGCGCGGGGCGATTCACCCGGACTCGAGTGGGTCGGGTTGGCTCGTGCTGAATAACGAAGTCCGCTACAACCACGGGACCGGGATTCGGACCCGTACCGACCACGTGGTCCGCAATAACTTCGTGCACCACCAGGGCCAGATCGGCATCGCTGGCGTCGGCGATCGAACGCTGATCGAGGGGAATGAGATCTCGTTCAACGGGATCTCCGGGTTCAACCCGTTCTGGGAAGCCGGCGGCACCAAGTGGGCCCTGACCAACGACCTGGTGGTGCGCAACAACCACGTCCACCACAACCTCGGACGTGGTCTGTGGACCGACATCGACAATCGGAACTCGCTGTTTGAGGGCAACCTCGTCGAGAACAACGACCAGAACGGCATTGCCCACGAAATCAGCTACTCAGCGGTCATCCGCGACAACGTGGTGCGGAACAATGGCCTCGCCTTCGATGTCTGGGTGTGGGGCGCGCAGATCCTCATTCAAAACAGCGCGGACACACTGATCACTGGAAACACGGTGACCGTGTCGGCGGACGCCGGCGACGGGATCGCGGTGATCAATCAGGATCGAGGCTCGGGCCGCCTCGGGACCTACGTCAGTCGCAATGTCACGGTCGAGAACAACGAGATCACTCACCTCGGTACCGTGGGTCAATCCGGCGTCGCCGACGACACCAACAACGAATTCTCGTGCTCAGCGAACGCCAACGTGACGTTCAACGGGAACACCTACCGGGTCGGCAACACGGAGGTCGATCACTGGTTCTGGTGCAAGAACCTGGATTGGGACGGCGTCCGCTCGACAGGCGCCGAAGCGCAGGGCATCGCCATCGGTTCGTAGCTGATACGGTCGCCGGACAGCACCCTCACGCCACTGGGCAGCATGCCGGAGGACCTATGGCCGCGATGTCCGATGCCGACCGAGACGCCTTTCTCGCTGAACCGAGGATCGCCGTCCTATCGACATCCTCGGCCGATGGACCGCCGATGTCTGTCCCGATCTGGTTCGAGTGGGCCAACGGACGCGCAAGGTTCTTTACCGGCGTGACCTCGCCGAAGATGCGCCGCATCGCGCGTGATCCGGTCGTCTCACTCCTGGTCGCCAACCCGACCGGACAGCCGGAGGCGTGGGTGCTGATCGAAGGATCAGTCGAGGTCTCCGAGGACGGCGCGTTCGACCTCGCGGATCGGCTCGCGCAGCGGTACTGGGATATGAGCGATTCGGCGCATGCCCGGACGGTCGAGGACTGGCGAGCGGCCAGCGCGTCGTTCCGCCTGCTAGAGATCGTGCCGAGCCGCGTCCGCAGCTACGGGTAACACCGGTTCGCTTGGGCGACTCAAGCGGTAGCATCGAAGCTCGTTGCCGGGTGGTGTAACGGTAGCACTGAGGACTTTGAATCCTTAAGTTCGGGTTCGAATCCCGGCCTGGCAGCCACGATTCCGCTCGCGATGCGGGGAATTAGCAGCCCACCCCTTGTCGCAGACACGTTCCCCTTGTCAGACTGATTCGACGGCAGATCCCCGATAGCTCAATCGGTAGAGCGACCGGCTGTTAACCGGTAGGTTCGTGGTTCGAGTCCACGTCGGGGAGCCAATCTCCCGCCGCCGTCCTCCTTGCCTGTGGCCCCACGACTCGTCACGAACTCCGGTCGCAGATCCCGCCCTGCCCGCCACTACGTCTGTCCTCGGATAGGATGCTGCGCAGCAACCGATCGCGGATGCGACGCGATAACCGAGGTGTGAGTGACAGTCGACGAGGCCGGCACAGCTACCGCGATCTTGCGTGTTGAGGATCTCCAGAAGCGGTTCGGCGGGAACCATGCCGTCGATGGCGCGACGTTCGATGTCGCTCGTCATTCGATCACCGGGCTGATCGGCCCCAATGGCGCCGGCAAGACGACCTGCTTCAACTGCATCGCCGGCGCGCTGAAACCAAACGGCGGACGCGTCACCTTCGAGGGACGCGAGATCACCGGACTCCCGCCCTACCGCGTGACCGCGCTCGGCATGTCGAGGACCTTTCAGATCCCGCAGGAGCTCGGCGCAATGAGCGTGCTGGAGAACCTGATGCTGGCCGGCCTCGACCAGGCCGGTGAGCGGCTCTGGGAGTCCTGGTTTCGGCCCTGGCGCGTGGCGAAGCAAGAGCGGGACCTCGCTGCGCGGGCCCACGAGCTGCTGGCGTTGGTTGACCTCGGACATCTCGCTTATGAGCTGGCCGCCAACCTGTCCGGCGGCCAGCGCAAGCTGCTCGAGTTGGCCCGCGCGCTGATGCCGAGGCCCACGATGGTGCTGCTGGACGAACCGAGCGCGGGCGTGAACCCGACGCTGGCGGTAAAGCTGGCGGAGCACATCCGCCAGGTGCGCGACGAGCTCGGCGTGACGTTCCTGCTCATCGCGCACGATATGGACGTCGTCGAGCGGCTCTGTGAGACCGTTGTCGTCATGGCCAGTGGCCGCGTGCTCACCGAGGGCACGCCAGCCGAGGTCTTCGCCGATCCCGAGGTGCAGGACGCGTACCTGGGGAGCCAGTACCGGTGACGCCGCTGCTCGAGGCGGTCGATGTCACGACGGGGTACGGCGAGCTCGAGATCGTTCACCGCGTTTCGATTCAGACGGAGCCCGGCGAGATCGTCACCATCATCGGGCCGAACGGCGCCGGGAAGTCGACACTGCTGAAGGCGATCGCCGGCGTGCTGCCCAAGTTCTCCGGCAACGTCAGCTTCGACGGCCGCGACGTCACGAAGCTCAACGCACCGAAGATGGTTGCCCTCGGCGCCTCGTTCGTGCCGCAGACGGACAATGTCTTCCCATCGCTCTCGATCCGAGAAAACCTCGAGATGGGGGGCTACCAGCGGACGTCCGGCACAAGCGCGCGCGTCGCCGAGGTGCTGAGGATGTTCCCGGAGCTGGAACGCCGGCCGGGTGAACAGGCCTCGAATCTCTCTGGTGGGCAGCGGCAGGCGCTCGCGATCGGGCGCGCGCTCATGCTCGATCCCAGGCTGCTGATGCTCGATGAGCCCACGGCAGCCCTCTCGCCCGTGATGCGGGAGGAGATCTTCGACCGAGTTGAGGAGATCCGCGATCGAGGCGTCGCGGTGCTCATGGTCGAGCAGAACGCGAAGGAGGCGCTCGCGCGCTCCGATCGCGGTTATGTCCTGGTCGCCGGTGAGCGGGTGCTCGAGCAGTCCGGCGAAGAGATGCTCAACAACGCGGATGTCGGACGGCTGTTCCTCGGCCTCGAACCCGCCGGGCGCGGCGCATGATCGACTTCGTCCAGCTGATCATCATCGGCACCATCGTCGGCTCGATCATCGGTCTCGGTGCGATGGGTCTGACGCTCTCCTACGGCGTGATGAAGTTCGCCAACTTCGCTCACGGCGACTCGATGGCGCTCGGCATGTTCCTCGCGTTCATCGTCGTGGGCGACCTCGGGTGGGCCGGAAGTGACATCGGCCGGCTCTCGTTTGGCTGGGGAATGATTCCAGCACTCGGGCTCGCGATGATCGGCGTCGCGCTGCTGAACATCAGCGCGGACCGGACGATCTACCGTCGACTGCGCCGCCGCGGCGCCGGCATCATCACGATGGCGATCGCTTCGCTCGGCCTCGCGATCATCGTGCGTGCGGTGATCCAGATCGTCTGGGGCTCCGCCCCACTGCGCTACTCCACTGGCATCAACCCCGCCTTGACGCTTCCCGGCGACCTCAAGGCCAAGCCAGACCAGTTCTTCATCGTCGGACTGACGCTGGTCGTGGCGTTCGGCCTTTACCTGCTGCTCTACCGCACGAGGTTGGGTAAAGCGATGCGCGCCACCTCGGACAACCCGGAACTCGCGGAGATCGCGGGTATCGACACCGAGCGCATCCGGATGAGCACCTGGGCGGTGGCCGGCGCGCTCACGGCGCTGGCCGGCGTGATGTTTGGGATTCAGGCGCAGTTGCAGTTCAACGCCGGGTTCGAGTTCCTGCTGCCGATGTTCGCGGCCACGATCCTTGGCGGGATCGGCAACCCGTGGGGAGCGCTGACCGGGGGCCTGATCGTCGGCATCACGCAGGAGACCTCCACCGAGTGGATCGACGCCGGCCTGAAACCGGGCGTGCCGTTCGTCCTGCTGATCGGAATCCTCCTGATCCGCCCGCGCGGGATCTTCGGGTCAACGGTTTGAGGTCGTGATGGACTTGCTCGTCGAGCTGCCGCCATTGATCACGTTCGTCGGTGGCGTGAACTGGACGGTCGGATTCCTGACGACGGTCGGGATCTTCGCGATCGTTGCCCTGGCCCTGAACCTCCAGTGGGGATACACGGGCGTTTTCAACTTCGGGATCGTCGCGTTCTTCATGGTCGGTGCCTACACCAGCGCACTGCTCACGCTCGAGCGACCGGGCGACTTCGAGAATCACATCCTCGGCCTCGAGTGGCCGGTCCCGCTCGGCTGGATCGCGGGCTCGCTCGCGGCCGGCGTGCTTGCGTTGCTGATCGGTCTACCGACACTCCGGCTGCGGCGGGACTTCCTCGCAATTGCCACGATTGGCGTCGCAACGATCCTCCGCAGCGCCGTCAATAGCACCGAGGGCCTGGCGAACCGGGGTGCCGGCTTGATTGGGATTCCCCGCTTCCTGGACGGCCTGGTCGATGGCGCGGACTACCGGTGGGTGATGCTGGGCATCGTGCTCACAATGCTCGCGTTCGTTTATGTCGTGATGGCTGCGGCCACGGCCTCGCCGTGGGGTCGGGTCCTGCGCGGGATTCGTGACAACGAGGACACCGCGATGGCTGCCGGCAAGCACACCACGGTTTTCCGCGTGCAGTCCTTCGTCTTGGGCGGGATGGTGATGGGTCTCGCGGGCGCGATCTTCGCCCATCGTCAGGGAGCGATTTCGCCGACGGGCTTCAGCGATCTCTTCGGGACGTTTCTCGTCTGGACGATGCTGATCGTCGGTGGCAGTGGCAACAACCGCGGCGCGGTGCTGGGAGCGCTGGCCGTCGGCTTCTTCTGGTTCGGCACGCCGCTGATCCAGGAAGACCTGCCAGACTTCCTAGGCACGCGCGTGTTCCAGCTCCGCGAGATCGCGATCGGCGTGCTGATCATCGTGTTCCTGCTGACGCGGCCGGGCGGACTCCTCGAGGAGGAGCCGCGTGTCTCGCGGTTCGTTCCCAAGCCAGGCAGCGGTTCCGGCGCGTTCAACACCGCCCACGAAGAAGGCGGCCCCTGAGGGCCGCCTTCTCGTAGTCGCTCGGCAAGCGAAGAGCGTTAGCCGAGGTCGAATGCAATCGACTCGATCTCGACGATCTCGCCGTCCTCGAACGTCCAGATACCGACGAAGCCAGTGGTGACATCGCCAGCGCCGTTCCAGTCGAGGGTGGTCGCTGCGCCCTCGTAGTTGACGTCACCACCACCCGCGACGGTCGCGAGACCGGCAGCAATGGAGTCATCGCTCGGGATGACGACGTCACCAGCCGGGCTGGCAACCTCAACGAGCGCGTCGCGGAGTGCGAGGCCGTCGAGCGAGCCAGACTTGGCCGCGGCGAGGCCGATCGCGATCGTCGCGTCGTAGGCCTCACGCACGAACGGCAGCGACGGCAGTTCGCCGTTGGCCGCCGTGTACGCGGCTTCCCACGCTCCCAGTGCGTCCGAACCCGGACCAGCGGACGGGGCGGTGCCCTTGAAGCCGTTGAGGAACTCGCCGCCAATTGAGTCGATCAAGTCCTGCGACTTCGTGCCATCGACGAAGAGGAACTTGTCGTAGATCCCGTTCTCGAGTGCCTCGCGGACGAAGACCTGTGCCTCGGTCGGGTAGCCGATCGCGACGAGGTAGTCCCCGCCACTCACCGACTGCAGCTCGGCGAGGTAGGTCGCCTGACCGTTCTCGAACGAAGAGCTGGTCACCGTGCCGCCGTAGTTCGTCTCGAAGACGTCGGCGAGGCCCTGACCGTAAGCGCTGTTCTCGAAGAGAACGCCGACGCTCTCGATACCTTCGTCGGCCGCGAGGTCAGCCAGAATGACACCCTGCGCCGCGTCCGAGATGGTCGAGCGGAACAGGAAGCCGTTGTCGTCGACGGCGGTGATCGCCGGTGACGTCGCCGATGGCGAAATCGTCGGGATCTGCGCGTCAGCGGTCACGGCTGTGGTCACCGCTGCGGTGATGCCGCTGGCCAGCGGCCCAACGATCGCGTGCACGCCTTCAACCTCGACGAGGCGGCGCGCCTCTTCGAGGGCCTTGGTCTCATCGAGGCCGGTGTCGCCCACGACCATGACGACGTCCTGGCCGTTGACGCCGCCAGCGGCGTTGATCTGTGCGATCGCGAGTTCCACGCCGGTCTGAATGACCGGACCGAACTCCGCGAGCGGACCCGAGAAGTCCGCCAGGAACGCGATCTTCAGCTGCTCGCCCGCAGCCGGTGCTTCTGTCGGTGCTGCCGTTGGTTCTTCGGTTGCCGCCGCGGTCGGCTCCGCCGTGGGCTCAGCGGTCGGCTCGGCTGTCGGGGTCGGCGTCGGATCGTCGTCGCTACAAGCGAAGGCGAGGACAGCCACCATCGAAATCAGCAGGCCGAGTAGCAGGCGTTTCCGCCCGCTCACCCATCCCATTCCGTTGTGCATCTCTGTGATCCCCCTGGATCGAAGACCGGAAGACCCGGCCCGAGCGAAGAGGGTAGGAACGAACGGGTGCCCAAACAAGCGTTTGCATGGAATCGGGGTGCCAGATTGCTGACGTTGTGTCAGTAATCTGGCAGGTAAGGGGATCGGCCCGCGGCTAGCGGGGAATCGTGATCAACTGCCCGATTTCGATCAACTCAGGCCGAGCGATCCCATTGCTCAACGCGAGCGTCGCCGCCGTCGTGCCATAGCGGCCGGCGATGTTCGCCAGCGTGTCGCCGGAGCGCACGCGATAGATGACGGCCGCAGGCTGGCTCTGGCGGACGACGTCCACCTGGTTCGAGAATGCTGGTGAAGACAGGCCGAGCAGCGACTCGAGGCCGGCGCGGTGGCTCTCGAGTGCGATGTCAGCGAGTGCTGCCATCTCGACGTCGATCGCGGCCACTCCGACGCGATCCATCGCGTCGATGAACTGCCCCGTCACCTGGTAGGCGGTCCAGCTCGCGATGTGCTGCATCCCGCTCCCGCTCGCGTAGGCGGACGCCAGTCGATCGGCGTTGGCGACGTCGTTCGCCTCAACAACCGCGCCGCAGCAGTGGAGCACGAGAACGGCTGACGGGCGGGCGCGGAGGATGTAGTCCCAGAGCGCGCGGGTCTCAGGCTCCGACAGCGGCTCGCGACCGCCGCTGACGGCTCCGCCCTCGGGGTGATAGGCGTCCGATCGCCAGTTCAAGGCAGGCCAATTGCGGTTCAAGTCCACGCCGTTGGCGTTCGTCCGCATCCCGCCCGCCAGGCCGTCCGGGTTGAGTGTCGGGATGACGCAGAGTCGAGCAGTCGTTGGCAGTTCGAGGTCACCGCTCCACGCGAGTCTGGCCAGCGTGAGCGCGAGATCCGAGGAGTGCGCCTCAGGGCCGGTGTGCAGGCCGCCGACGACCAGGACGCGGTGTTCACCGGAACCGAGGCAGCCGACCTCGATTGGACGTCCCTGCACCGAGACGCCGATCTGCTCGGAACTAGAGACGGTGGTCGCGGCACTCGTCGGTGTCGGTGCGGCCAGAAACGTGAGGGTTGCGACGAGGGCCGTGATCGCGACGAAGCTACGGACCCTCGACGCCCTCGACGTCGTCGACGCCCCGGGCGGACTGGACGCACCGCGCACCACAGCGTCGCGTGCTTCGCGTCCCTGGGGTGATCGATCGTCGCGATGCGGATTCTGGTGAGGCCACATACATGACTGTCGGCGCGCTCGGGGGGCGACTTCAGGGAGCTCAGCACCACCGGAAATCGTCTGTGTAGCAGATGCGCTAGCATCGCCCCGCTCTGCGGATCCAAGCGGAAGGTGCGCGCCATGTCTGGCGATCAGGCAGATCTCGTATTCACCGGAGGTGTCGTCCACACGGTCGACGCTGACAACAATCTCGCCGACGCCGTCGCCGTATCCGATGGCCGAATCCTCGCTGTCGGATCCAACGCGGAGGTCACCGCCACTGCGGGTCCGAGCACGAGGCGAGTCGAGCTGAACGGGCGATCACTGACGCCCGGTTTCATCGACGCACACCAGCACTTCACCGGTGTCGGCGGGATGGCGTACGCAATCGACTGCAAAGCTCCGGGGATGGATTCGATCTCCGCGATCGTCGAGGAGGTCCGAAAACGCGCGGAGACGCTGCCGCCGGGGACCTGGATTCGAGGCCGCGGTTACGACCATTCCAAACTGGTCGAGCAGCGACACCCGAACCGCCATGACTTCGACGCTGTCGCGCCCGACCACCCGGTTGTGTTCGTTCGGACCTGCGGCCACATTTCCGCGTTCAACACGAGGGCGGCAGAGATCGCCGGCCTCTCGCTCGACTCCGAGGATCCGGTGGGCGGTCGGTTCGACCGTGATCCGGACGGCAGCGTCAACGGCGTCGCCTATGAACGCGCCGCCACCCCGTTCCGGGGCGCGTCCGCACCGAGTCGCGAGGAACTGCGCGAGCATCTGATCGCCGCAAACGCCTCGGACCTGGCGAGTGGGCTGACGAGTGTGCACGACGCCGGTGGGCTGCTCGGACCGCCGATGGACGTGGCGACCGAGCTGGTGAACGCGGGCGAGATCCAGGTGCGGCTGTACGCGTTTGCGACGGTAAACACCTTCGAACACCCGCTCGTCGCCCTGCTCAATCAGACCGGCCTGCACACCGGCTTTGGCAGCGACCAACTGCGGATCGGTGCCTTCAAGGTGATGACCGACGGGTCGAGCTCCGGTCCAACGGCATCGACGCGAGACCCGTACCACGTCGATCCAGACGATTCCGGGATCCTCTACTGGCAACAGGACGAACTGGATGACCTGATCGGCCGGGCACACCGCGCGGGCTGGCAGTGCACCGTGCACGCGGTCGGCGATCGGGCGATCGAGCAAACGCTGAACGCGATGGCGCGCGCCCAGTCCGAGGCGCCTCGAGACGGACTGCGGCATCGAATCGATCATTGCGGCATCACGCCGCCGGATCTGCAGCAGCGCGTCCTCGATCAGCGGATCGTGCCGGCGATGCAGCCGGCGTTCTTCTGGGAGTTCGGCGACGGCTACATCAACAACTACGGCCGCGAACGGGCGGACGTGATGTTCCCGGCCAAATCGATCCTCGCGGGCGGCGGTATCGTGGCGGGCTCCTCGGATTCACCGGTGACGGACTACCGGCCGCTCTTCGGCATCGAACAAGCACTCACCCGGGCGACGATGAGCGGCGACGTCTGCGGGCCAGATGAACGCGTCGACCTCGAGACCGCGATCCGCATGCACACGATCAACGGCGCGCACGCGGAGTTTGCCGAGGACCGCAAGGGCAGCATCGAGGTTGGCAAGTACGCGGACCTCACGCTTCTGTCCGAGGACATCCGAACAGTTGAGGTGACCGAACTACGCGACCTGCCGATCTCGATGACCGTGGTCGAAGGCGCCGTTGTGTACGAGGCCAGCTAGCAACTCGCACACGAGGAGAGGAATACGGATGGCCATCGCCAGCGACGAACGAACTGTTTATGCCGGACTGCTCCGCGGCGCACTCGAGGCGATCGCACAGACCGTCGATGAGATGTCGGAGGGCGACCTCGACATCCACCTGATCGAGACAGCCAGCAGCGCTGCCCAACTCGCAAATCACGTGGTCGGTGCGGTGCGCGGGTACGCCCTCGGCGTCGGCTGCGGCCTCGACGTGGAGCGTGACCGGGCCGCCGAGTTCGCCGCGCAGGGCGTCCCCGCTTCCGAGTTGTCGGCCGCGCTGCGAGCGCTCGCTGACGACATCGACGCCGGCATGTCGAGCGTCGACCCGGCCGTGTTCAACGAAATTACGGTGCCGGAGCAGTCGGTCTTCGGCGCGGCGCCGACGCGTGAGGTCAGCCGCCGCGAGGCACTCGTCTCATCGATCCGCCACGCGGGCGAGCACCTCGGTCACCTGCAACTGACCCGCGACATCCTCGACAGCCGCTAGCTGGCGGTCTGCGCCCGGCGGTGCACGGCCATGAGGGCGAGGAGTTCATAGGCCATGTTCGCGGCCGCGATCGCCGTCACCTCGGCGTGATCGTATGCCGGCGCGACTTCGACGATGTCGGCGCCGACGACATCGAGACCAGCGAGTCCACGCAGGATTCCGGCCAGCTCACGGGAGCTGAAGCCGCCGATCTCCGGCGTTCCCGTGCCCGGCGCGAACGCCGGATCCAGAACATCGATGTCGATCGAGACGTAGAGCGGACGGTCGCCGATCCGCTCGCGGATCTGAGCGACGACGCCGGCGATTCCGAGGACCTCGATCTCCCAGGTGCCGATCACGGCGAAGCCGAGTGCCGCGTCCTCTGACAGGTCGTCGGGCCCGTAGAGCGAACCGCGAATGCCGACGTGCATCGAATGGCCCTCGGCGAAAAGGCCTTCCTCTGCGGCGCGACGGAACGGCGTGCCGTGGGTGTAGGGCGCCAACATGTAGGTGTCCCACGTATCGAGGTGCGCATCGAAGTGGAGGAGCGCGACTGGACCGTGCTTCCTCGTGACCGAGCGTAGGAGCGGGAGGGCAATCGTGTGGTCACCTCCCAGCGCGAGCAGGCGCGGCGCGGCCTCGAGGAGTTCATCCGCACCGCGCTCGATCTGGCCGATCGCGTCCTCGATCGAGTAGGGACTAGCCGCGATGTCGCCGGCATCGACTACTTGCTGGTCGGCGAACGGCTCGACGTGCAGGGCCGGGTGGTGCGGTCGCAGCAGCTTCGAGCCACCTCGGATCGCGGACGGGCCGAATCGCGCGCCGGGTCGGTACGACGTCCCGACGTCGAAGGGCACGCCGACGACGCTGACATCCCACGAGTCGACCTCGGTCGGACCGGGCAGCCTCGCAAAGGTCGCGGGCCCCATGAACCGGGGATAGTCACGTCCATCGGGCGGACCGACGTTGCCGCTGCTGTCGCTGAAGTCGATTGCCATCGCGATCTCCTAGCTCTCGAGCGGCCCGCCGGCCCACGTTTCGAGGTGGGTGAACTCCTCGAGGCCGCGGCGGCGGAGCTTTGTCAGCTGGCGAATCGGCTTACCGAACGGGATCACCGCCGCCACGGCGACGTGCTCGGGAAGCCCGAGGAGCGCCTGAAGTTTCGGCTCCTGGGCGATGGGCATCGTCGTCAGCGTCCCGCCGTAGCCCTCGCTCCGAGCGGCCAGCAGGATGTTCCAGACGAGCGGGTAGATCGAGGCCCCGCTGATCACGCCAACACGCTCCAGGTGTTGGTCGGTCGCGGCCACGACCCCAAGGTCCAGGCAGACCACCAGGAGCACAGGTGCGTCGACATAGCTCGAGCTGAGCGAGCCGACTTGCTCGACCTGATCGATCACCTCGGGACTGACTTGCGGCGGCGCGAGCGGGTTCCACGGGCTCTCACCGTTCTGGCGCTGCGCGAGGTATCGCTTCGCCGGAGCGATCGCGAGCTCGGCGATCGCAGCCTTCGTCGCCGCCTCGCGAACGACAATCACGTGACCGCCCTGTCGGTTGCCACCGGACGGCGCGAACCGGGCGTGCTCGATGATCCGATGCAGCAGTTCATCGGTGACCGGCTCATCGGTGAACTCGCGGGCGGAGAACGTGCTCCGCATCACCTCGTACAGCTCCATCGGGGCCTCCTCGGCTCGATCGCTTCGCCCGTCCAGTGTCGCTGAGCCGCGCCGCCAGTACATTGCCCTCGGCTCGCATGGTCCGTCGAAGGAGGACGCAGATGGTCTCCGAGATCTTCGATCCCGCCCGTTGGCGCGAGGTCGACGGCTTTAGTTTCACCGACATCACCTACCACCACGCGGTGGACCAGGGCACCGTCCGGATCGCATTCAACCGCCCGGAGGTACGAAACGCGTTTCGCCCGCACACCGTCGACGAGCTGTACACGGCCCTCGACCACGCGCGGCAGTCGACTCAGGTCGGCACGATTCTGCTCACCGGCAACGGGCCATCACCGAAGGACGGCGGCTGGGCCTTCTGCTCCGGCGGCGATCAGCGCATCCGCGGCAAAGACGGCTACAAGTACGCGGAAGGCGAGACCGCCGAGGCGATCGATCCGGCGAAGGTTGGACGTTTGCACATCCTCGAGGTGCAGCGGCTGATCCGCTTCATGCCGAAGGTCGTGATCGCGGTCGTGCCCGGTTGGGCCGCCGGCGGCGGTCACAGCCTGCACGTGGTCTGCGACATGACATTGGCCTCGAAGGAACACGCGGCCTTCAAGCAGACGGACGCCGATGTGGCCAGCTTCGACGCAGGCTTCGGTAGCGCCTACCTCGCACGTCAGGTCGGCCAGAAGAAAGCGCGCGAGATCTTCTTCCTCGGAGCGGACTACTCAGCCGATGACGCGGAGGCGTGGGGGGCGATCAACAAGTCCGTGCCACACGCGGAGCTGGAGTCGACCGCATTGGATTGGGCGCTCGCAGTGAACTCGAAGAGCCCGACGGCACAACGGATGCTGAAATTCGCGTTCAACATGATCGACGACGGGTTGATCGGACAGCAGATCTTCGCCGGCGAGGCGACGCGGCTGGGATATGCGACTGACGAGGCGCAAGAAGGACGGGATGCGTTCCTCGAGAAGCGGCCGCAGGACTTCTCCCGCTTCCCCTACCACTTCTAGGGGTCTTCGACCCCCTGCTGACCCTTCGGGGCCGGCTGCGTCAGCTCCTGTCGCGGAGCGATCGCCCGACTAGGTTGCGGTCGAATCCTCGGATGGTCGTGGTTCAGCCTCGACCTGCGGATCTGCGTCGGCGTGCGGGCGCGCCTCGGTGCGGTACTGGTAGTCGTAGCTGCCGCCGTAGCGGGTGTGCTCCGCCTGTTCGGGCTTGCGCTCCCAGTATTCGGTGAGCTCTCGCTGGAACGTGGCCTGCTCCTCGTCAGAGGCGAGTTCGACTCCGATTCCCTCGCGGGGGACGAAGAAGACCTGTCCGACAGGCGTGAAGCCATTCGCAGACACCGCTTCGCCCGGCTGCAGCACGTGGCGGAACTCAGTCGGGTGGCGGAACCAGTCGGTCTGGATCTGGACCGTCAGCACTGGTACCTGCGGGCGTCCGAGGTCGTTGAGCAATCCGGTGAAGACCGTGTCCCAGCCCGCCGGGGTGATGAAATCGTAGGCGCCACGGAGACCGACGCCGCCAACCGGCGCGCCCATATTCGTGAGCATGGTCTCCATGACCGGCATGACGGCGCGCCGATCGAGACCGGCATCCTCGTCGAACGAGACCAGTTCCGTCGTCACTCCACCGCCGCCGCCCGCGGAGAACTTGCGGAGCAGGGTGACGACTGCTTTCCGATCCTTCGAAAAGGTGAAGCGGTAGCTCCCGTCATCTTCATATCGGACCTGGTAGCTCTCGTCGTCCTCGAGCGGCGGGTAGACGAGGAAGCCCATCTGGTTGCCGTCTTCGAGCACCGGACAGAAACGAGACTGCTGCGGCAGCCAGGTGCGGCGGCCCTCGGACGCCGGCATCAGACCGACACCGGGGCGGAGCTGGTGGGGAACCACCTTCACGTTGAGCATCACGGGGATGATAGTCGGCCGACGGTCCTGGCCGTCTAGGGCAGTTCGGCCTGTGCGACGAGGGTCCGCCCGAACTGCGGGAATCGGTTGACGACGGCATGCGCCAGGCGGCCGCGGAGCTTGATGTTCTCGACACCCCCGTGGCCGGTGTCGACGGACAGCACACGGAAACCGTGCCGGCTGATGAAGTTCGCCAGTGCCGGACCGTTGAACGTCATGACGTGGTCGTCACCTTCACGTAGCCGTCCGCGCACGTGGCTGACGTATTTCCTGAGGCTCAGGCCGTGTGGTGTCGTCACCAGGATCACGGTGCCGGCGTGGCTCAACTCCCGCATCCCGTCGAGCATCCGGCCGGGATTCGAGAGGTGCTCGATGACGTTGCCGGAGACGATCAGGTCGAACGGCTCCCCAAGATCGAGCGCTCCGAGGTCTTCGACATCGCCGACGACCATGCCGTGATCGATGCCGGCCCTGGCGTAGTCATCGATGATTTCGGTGTTGGTATCGACGCCCACGACTTCGCCTGCCACACGCTGAATCCTGGCGTGGAGGCTCTCGTCGTAACGAGTGCTCACGGCCTGGTTCCGGTTCCAGTGATAGCCAACGCAGCCAAGGTGGAGGACGCGTTTGCCGGCGGACAGTTCGGTGACGGTTGCTTCGCGATCGATGTGGCGCATCGGCGGATTCTACCGGGCTCCAGCTCCCGCTCGCTTGATAGGATGTCGGCAGACTCCATTGACCCGCGTGGCCAACCTGGTCACCGAGCGCGAGAGGGGGCCGTTGTGGAAGCCACTGTTCAGCCAGGAGCTGCTGTGCTGCTCCGACACCCCCGTTCGACCCAACCGCGCCCTCCCGTGCGAGTCCGCTAGCCCGGCTCCCCCCCTCCTGGAATGCTCCCGCGAGGGGACCGCACAGGCACGGAGGCGCCTCTCACCGAGGTGAACTCATCGTGTCTGTCTTCAACGCGAACCCGCTGGCGGGTTCCGATTCCTGGTCGCTCGCCGATCTCGGCTGGTCGGCCATCCGTGCCACTGAAGCTGCTTCCGTCGACCCCGAGGGCGTGCCGGGTCGGGTGATCCGCGCCGACCGAGGCCGCAGCTTGATCGCGATCGACGAACACATCGTCTCCGTCGAAACGGCGGCCGCTCCCGTGCAGCCGGCCGTCGGCGACTGGGTGACGCTCGACCCGACCTCGTCCCGCGGTCGCATCTCCTCGATCCTGCGACGCCACACACAGTTCAGCCGCGCCACCGCGCTCTCCGCCGACAACAGCAGCTCGATTGCGGAGCAGCTGCTGGCGACGAATGTCGACTTAGCGTTGGTGATCGAACCAGCCATCGACCCGAATCCACGGCGGCTCGAACGCGAACTGCTGATCGCGGACGGCGCGACCAGGACGGCGGTGGTCGTGACGAAGCTGGACCTGGTCACGGACGTAGGGACGATCTGGAACCGCCTCGAGCCAGTCACGGCGCGTCGACCGCTGATCGCGGTGTCGGGCGTCACCGGCGAAGGTCTCGAGCAGCTGCGCGCTCAGTTCGAGACCGGCATGACGCTCGCGTGCTTCGGCGCCTCCGGCGTCGGGAAGTCGACACTGATCAACGCCTTGCTCGGCGAGCAGCGTATGGCAACCGGCCCGATTCGCGAGGACGATGGGCGCGGGCGGCACACCACCGTCACGCGCGAGCTGTTCCCGCTCGGCAACGGCGTGACGGTGATCGACATGCCCGGGATCCGAGCGCTCTCGACCGTCGCCTCGGCCGACGCCGTCGACGACATCTTCGAAGATGTCGCGCGTCTCGCGGCGACATGCCGGTTCACGGACTGCCAGCACGAGAGCCAACCAGGCTGCGCCGTACGGGACGCCCTCGACGCGGGCGAGCTGACGACGGGGCGGATCGCGGCGTACCGCAAGCTGCTGCGTGAAGCGGCGCGGCAGCGGCGACGGACGGATCCGCGGGAACGCGAGGTCGAGATCCGTAAACAGAAGGCGTTCGGACGCCGCCGCAATCGCACCCGCGATCCGAAGCATCAGCGGTAGCGATCCGGGTCGCGGCGGTCGTCCCGATCGCGGTTGCCTGCTCCCGGCGTTTGCTCGACGAGCCGGATGAACTCGCGAACGTCCTCGTCTTCGCGCGCCAGCCGGTCGAGCACGCGCACGTCGTACGCCAGGTCATCGAGTTCGATGTCGACGCGGGTCGCCCAACGGCTCTCGCGCAGCACCTCGGCGTACTGCGCGACCAGCACGGAGAGCTGCAGGCGCGGCGCGGCGGCCTCGAACGAATGCGCGATGTCGGTGAGAACGATCGTGCGGGTCAGCTCCCGAGCCTCGCCGTCATCGACGTCGATCCAGCGCAACGAGGCACGCCCAAGTCGCGCGTCCTGATCGCGTTCGGCGGCGCGCGTCAGCTCCACCTCGTAGAGCGCGGTGACGCTGTGCCCGGCGCCGATCTCGCCGGCATCGGTGCGGTCGTCACGGAATTCGTCGTCATCGAGTGCGCGGTTCTCGAAGCCGATCAGGCGCCAGTAGGAGACGAACGCCGGGTCAAACTCGACCTGGATCCGCGCATCGCCGGCCACCGTCTGCAGCGTACCGGTGAGGTCGTCGACGAACAGACGCTCCGCCTCGTCATGGCTGTCGACGTACGCGTAGAAGCCGTCGCCGTCATCGGCGAGCTGCTCCATCAGCGAGTCGTTGTAGTTGCCCATGCCGAACCCGACGGTGACGAGCTGAATGCCGACGGCGGCGTCCTCACGGACGCGTTCGAGGATCCCGCCGGGGCTGGTGACGCCGACGTTCGCGACGCCATCCGAGGCAAGAATCACCCGGTTCGTCTCCCCTTCGAGGAACGTGTTTGCCGCAACGGCGTAGCCGAGGCGCAGGCCCTCCGCGGCGTTCGTCGACCCGCGAGCCCGCAGCCCGTTAATCGCGTCGAGGATCGCGCCCCGCTCGCGGACATAGGTGGGTTCGAGGACGATCCGCGCCTCGGATCCGTATTCGACGATCGCGACGCGGTCATCCGAGTAGAGCTCCTCGACGAGCATCGTCAGCGTGTCCTGCACGAGGCCGAGACGGTTCTCCATGTCCATCGAGCCCGAGGTGTCGACAACGAACGTCAGCGCAGCGCGTTTCCGATCTCGTTCGTCGACATCCATCGCCTGGATCCCGACGCGGATGATGCGGTTGCTGTCGAACTGGGTGTACGGCGACGGCGCACCGTCGACGTGGATCGCGAACGTTTCGCGTTCCGGTAGCACGTACCCCTGGTCGAAGAAGTTCACGAACTCCTCAACACGAACAGAGTCCGGATCAGGCCGGTTGCCATCCCCCACGAATCGACGGGTGATGGTGTAGGAACCCGTGTCGACATCCAGCCCAAACGTTGAGAAGCGGTCGTCGTCTGATTCGACGAACGGGCTCACGCCCGGGTTATCGAATGTGACATCGGGATACGGCTTGTCGCTGTAGCCCGACGCGGGACGGGCGCCGCCTCCACCGCGATCCGGCGACGCGGTTCGATCGTCGTCGCCCCCGCAGGCTGCGGCAACCAGAGCGAGCGCGAGCAGTCCAATCCAGCGTGCCAACGTCATGTGGGTGTCCTCCCTCGTGGCGAGGCAGGAGCGGTTCAGTGGTGCCCCTCGGAAGCTGGGGTCATCGCTGTATGGGGGGACTACGATGGTTGGCGCCGGTCGGTTTCACACTTCAGTGAGATTGCGCACAGATTCACACGCCTAAGCTCGACGCGCCCAGCACGGACGGGAGCATTACATGGCCACGAACCCGGAAGTCGACGCATACCTCGATGAGCTCGAGCACCCGTTGATCGCCGTCATGCAAGCCGTGCGCACGGCAATCCTCGAAGCGGACGGACGGATGAGCGAGACGATCAAGTGGAAGAGTCCAACGTTCATGTACGAAGGCAATCTCGCGAGCATCAATCCGCGCGCCAAGGCACACGTGAGCCTGATGTTCCACACCGGCGCCCAGATCCCCGGCGACTTCCCCCACCTCGAGGGTGGTGGTGACACGGCCCGCTACATGCGCTTCGCGGACCTCGATACCGTCGATTCGCTGCGCGATGAACTCGGGGCCGTCGTGGCCGCGTGGTGCGAGCTGAAGGGCTGACTCCCGGACGCGAGCCGCGTGTCGAGCCCACCGACGCAAGACGCGCCACCGATCTCCGGCGACGCCAACGCACGTCCGTTCGAGGGCTGAGAGCTACACCGCGTTGAAGGTCTCAGCGAGCTCGATCCGATCCCCCCGTGAGACTCGATCGCCCGTCGGTGCGGAACGGTCGGGCCGGTGCCGTTCTCGCCTGGACACTGAGACGAACGAAGCGAGGAGCGATCGACAGCCGTGAGGAGCACACCTCGCTATGCTGTGGGTATGTCTGATCTCCGAGTGCACGACCAGCCCGAGTTGCGCCGACCGCTCGTAATCGCCGGGTTCGCCGGCTGGAACGACGCGGGCGAGGCCGCCACCAGCGCGGTGCGCTTCATTCGGCGGCGCTGGCGCGCCGAGCCCTTCGCCGACCTCGATCCCGAGGAGTTCTACGACTTCACCCAAGCACGGCCGCACGTCCGCCTGGAAAAGGGCGAGCGGGTACTCGAATGGCCGGCGAACGAGTTCGCCGCGCATCGCATCGAAGACGCGGACCGCGACATCATCCTGCTCAGCGGGATCGAGCCACACGTCCACTGGCAGCGCTTCGTCGACAACATCGTCGGCGTCTGCCGCCAGTACGAGGTGTCGGGATTCGTCACGCTGGGCGGGCTGCTCGCCGAGGTGAGTCACGCCAGCCCGGTCCGCGTGGGTGGATCGGCGACCGATCCCGCACTCGCACGCGAACTCGGTTTCGACGAGCCCACGACCTCCAGCTATCAGGGTCCGACCGGGATCGTCGGTGTGCTGAGCCGTGAGCTGCGCGACGCCGGCATCGAGACCGCCTCGCTGTGGGCGAACATTCCGTTCTACATCCAGCGGTCGCCAAACCCGAAGGGCGCGTTGGCGATCCTGCAGCGGCTGAACTCGGCGTTCAGCCTCGATCTGTCGCTGCACGACCTCGAGGTGTTCGCCGCGCGCTTTGACGCTCAGGTGGCGGCCGATCTCGAACAGAACCCGGAAGCCGCGGAGTACGCGCGCCGGGTCGAGGAAGAGATCGACGACGACCTCGATGCACCGCCGATCGAGGGGGAAGAACTCCCCGACGCCGAGTCGATGGTCGACGAACTGGAGAAGTTCCTCCGACAGCAGCGTGACGAACAGGGATGAACCGGCGTCAACCGCTGAGCGCGTGAGCTTTTGATCCGAGCGCTCGTCGCTGCTACGCTCGTTCGAGTTTGAACCCCAAGCGCCTTTAACCCGGTCCCGCGAGGCCGGAAAGGACGCCGAATGAGTATCAACCGGCACGATTCGACTGCCCGCGACCGGCGCCACACCGTCGATCCCTCCCCACACTGGCGGAGGGTTTTCTATGTCTAGCCCTGAGTTGTCTGGCTCGGACACGAGCGGCACGACCGCCACCGCGACCCCGGGCCCACTCCTCGATACGGCCGCGATCCGTCGGACGGTGACCCGGCTGGCCCACGAGATCGTCGAAGCCAATGCCGGCATCGAGGGCCTCGTGCTCGTTGGAGTCCAACGCCGCGGCGTGACGTTAGTCCAGCGCATCGCTGATGCGATCGAGAGCTTCGAGAATCCACCAGCGACCGGATCACTCGACGTCACGATGCACCGTGACGACTTCGAGCGCCGCGGTCTTCGCGGGACACCACAACCGACCCAGCTCCCCGAGATCGAGGGCCAGACGGTCGTCCTCGTGGACGACGTGCTGTTCACCGGTCGCACGATCCGCGCGGCGCTCGACGCACTCAACGACTACGGACGGCCGCGCATGATTCGACTCGCGGTCCTAATCGACCGCGGTCACCGCGAACTCCCCATTCGCGCCGACATCGTCGGCAAGAACATCCCCACGGCACGCGAGGACGATGTCCGCGTGCTGCTGGAAGAGGACGACGGTCGCGACGCCGTGATCGTCGTCCCCGGAGGGAGACGCTCATGACGATCGAGACCACGAACACGGCGCCGAATGTGTCGACTGCCGCGGACACCGCGACCGACACACTCGCACCACCCGAACTCGGCGACGGCAACTGGACGCATCGCGACCTGCTCGACCTCGATACCTACTCGCAAACTGATATCGAGGCGGTGCTGACGCTCGCCGACCGGATGCGCGAGATCCTCGATCGACGCATCCCGCGCGTCCCAGCGCTCCGCGGCTACACCGTGGTGAACCTCTTCTACGAGCCCTCTACCCGGACGCGAGTCTCCTTCGAGCTGGCCGGGAAGGTGCTCGGGGCGGACGTGATCAGCGTCAGCGCGAACACCTCGTCGGTGGTGAAGGGCGAGTCGCTGATCGACACGGTGCGCACGCTGCGGGCGATGCGCGCCGACGCCGTCGTGATGCGGCATTCGATGGCAGGCGCGCCCTACCTCGCCGCGCAGCACACGGATGCCTCGATCATCAATGCCGGCGACGGCGCCCACGCCCATCCGACCCAGGCGCTGCTCGACCTGTACACGATGCGCCGCGCCGTCGGCGACCTCTCCGGCAAGAAGGTGGTGATGGTCGGTGACATCGCACACTCGCGCGTAGCGCGCTCCGACCTCTGGGGTCTCGCCGCGATGGGCGCGAAAGTCGTCGTCTGTGGTCCGCCGACGCTGATGCCTCGAGGGCTCCGCGCGGGCGATCGCCCTGAGCACGCCGAGTCCGCGCTGCCACCAGTCAGCATCGAGACTGAGATCGACGTCGCGATCGAGGGCGCCGACGTGGTGATGGCCTTGCGCCTCCAGAGCGAGCGTCAGGAGGGCGGGCTACTGCCCTCGCTCCACGAGTACGCAGCGCACTATCAGGTCACCGCCGAACGACTGGCGCGCGCGAACCCGGATCACCTGCTGATGCATCCGGGACCGAAGAACGAGGGCATCGAGATCGCCGGCGACGTCGCCGGCGGCTCGCACTCGATCATCGAGGAACAAGTCACGAACGGTGTAGCGGTGCGGATGGCGCTGCTCTATCTGCTTTCGGGGCGGGCCGAGCCTGATGACGTCGGCGGGGAGGCCCGATCGTGAGCACGCTCGCGATTCACAACGGTCGGGTGATTGATCCCGCCCTCGGACAGGACGGCATCGCCGACGTCGTGATCGTCGACGGCCGGATTGCGCGAGTCGGCCCGAACGAGGGCGACATGGTGATCGAGGCCGATCGCATTGACGCGACCGGACTCGTGGTCGCTCCGGGCTTCGTCGACCTCCACACGCATCTCCGAGAGCCTGGCGCCGAGCATCAGGAAACGATCGCCAGCGGCACCGCAGCCGCGGCGCGTGGCGGATTCACGACCGTCTGTGCGATGCCCGGGACCGAACCGCCGCTCGATAGCAAGGCAGCGGTTGAATCCGTGCTCCGCGAGGCCGAAGCGTCGGCCGCGGTCCGCGTGCTCCCGCTTGGGTGCATCACGAACGGCCGTGCCGGCGAGCTGCTGGCGCCCGCCGGCGAACTGGCGGGGGCCGGTGTCGTTGCGCTGACCGACGACGGTCAGGCCGTCGCCGATCCGAACCTGATGCGCCACGCGCTCCAGTACTCCACCCGCTTCGGCTTGCCGGTCGCCCAGCACCCCGAGGACCCGGCCTTGGTCCGAGGCGGACAGATGCACGAAGGCTGGGTGGCGACGCGCCTGGGGCTGCGCGGGCGGCCGGCGAGCGGTGAGGCGACAATGGTCGCCCGCGATATCGCGCTCGCCGAGCTGACGGACGCACACCTGCACGTCTGCGATGTTTCGACTGCGGGCTCCGTCGCGTTGATCCGCGCGGCGCGCGAGCGCGGCGCCCACATCACCGCCTCAGTCACCCCGCATCACCTCACCCTGACACACGAGCGAGTGGCCTTCGGCGAGTCCTACGACCGCATCCAGTACGACTCGAGCGCCAAGGTCTTCCCGCCGCTCCGCGAGGAGGGCGACCTCGAAGCGTTGAGCGAGGCGCTCCGCGACGGTGTGATCGACGCCGTCGCGACCGACCACGCGCCGGTCAGCGCGATGGAGAAAGACATTGAGTTCGACCTCGCCGAGCCCGGCATCAGCGGGCTCGAGACCGCGTTTGGCCTGACGATGCGACTCGTCAGCGGCGGACAACTCAGCCTGGCAACGCTGATCGAGCGGCTCACGATTGGTCCCGTCCGAGCCTGGAATCTCGATCGCCGGCCGGGCTTCGAGGGCCTGGGCACGCTTGCGCCCGGAGCGGTCGGCGATGTCGTCATCCTCGACCCGACGGCCGAATGGACCGTCGAGCCAGAGCGGTTCGCATCGCTCGGGCGGAACACTCCGCTCGCGGGGGAGCGACTACAAGGGCAGATCATCGCTACGGTCGTCGACGGCCAGACGGTCCACGCATCAGCGGCCGTCGCGGCGCTGTGAGCGAGGCCAAACCTCGAGTGGGGGGATAAGTGACGGACGACTCGTCGTCGCTACTGGATCACCGACCACCGGCGCGCCTGGCGCTGGCGGACGGCCGCGTCTTCGAGGGCGTGGCGATTGGCGCGCCCGGACGCCCGAGCGGCGAAGTGGTGTTCACCACCTCGATGATGGGCTACCAGGAGGCGCTGACCGACCCGTCGTTCCGCGGCCAGATTCTGACGATGACCTACCCGATCCAGGGGAACTACGGCACGAACCTCGGCACCGCCGAGAGCGGCTCACTCCAGGTCCGCGGGTTCGTGGTGCGCGAGCTGACCGACCTGCCATCTCATTGGCAGAGCACCGCGACGCTTGATGCGTACCTCAAGCAGAACGGGATCACCGGCATCGCCGAGGTCGATACGCGCGCGCTGACCCGCCACCTCCGTTCACACGGGGTGCTGATGGGCACGATCACCCATGACGAAACCGCGATCGAGGCCGTCACTCGGCTGGGTAATGAGCCCGACTACGAAGGCAAGGACTACGTCGACGAGGTTTCGACGCCGACCAGCTATGAGTTCAACGGTGACGGTGCACCCACCGGTGGCGACCGACCGCACGTGGTGGTTCTCGATCTCGGAGTCAAACGCAACATCATGCGGATCCTGCGCGAGCAAGGCTGCGACGTCACAGCGGTGCCGCACACCACCACGGCGGAGGACATCCTGTCGCTCAATCCGGCAGGTGTGTTGCTGTCGCCGGGACCGGGCGATCCGCGCCTCCTCGACCATGTCGTGACGGCCTCGCGCGGCCTGATCGGGCGCACCCCGGTGATGGGGATCTGCCTCGGGCACCAGGTCGTTGGACGAGCCTTCGGCGCGGGCGTGCACAAGCTCAAATTCGGGCACCGCGGGGCGAACCACCCGGTGCGCGACGAGCGGAGTGGGCGCGTCTACATCACGTCACAAAACCACGGCTACGCGATCGACGATCAGCTCGAGGGCGATGTCCGGGTCTCCCAGGTCCACCTCAACGACGAGACCGTCGAGGGCCTCGAACACACGAAGGAACCGGTGTTCACGATTCAGTACCACGCAGAAGCATCTCCGGGGCCGAACGACACCGAGTTCCTGTTCGATCGGTTCATGGCGGCTGTCCGCCGCGACGATTAGCATCGCGAGAGGCGAGGGGGGTGCGGCGATGGCAGCGACCGTACGACGGGCGACGTCCGATGACGCCGACCAAATCGCAGAGATCATTGGCGAGATCATTCTCGAAGACAATCCGGTCGGGTTCGATCGCGAGTGGTCGGAGGCTGAAGTACTGGCCTGGATGGACCGACAGGGAACCCAGGGCACGATGCTCGTGATCGATGACGGTCGGCACATCCTCGGATTCGCCGCGATCGACTTCGACTCAGCTGAGCCCGATGAATGTGCCTTTGGTTCCTGGATCCGCGAACGAAACCGCCGTCAGGGCTACGGCACGGAGCTGGCGAACGAGGCGCTCGCCTTCGCCCGCGAGCAGGGCTACAAGCGCATCCGCGCGCGGCTGCCTCGAGACAACGAGCCAGCTCTGTCGTACCTCTCCTCGATTGGCGCGATGGTGCCGCTGCGGAGCCCCGGCACTCGCTTCGAGTTGCCGGTCTACCAAGAGGGCGACGCATGACCACGGTTGATCTCGCCAGTTCCTACCTCGAGACGCGCGAGCGCGAGTGGTCGGCATTCGCTGCTGCCTCGACGCCGCTCCCCGACTACTGGGGCTGGTGGGAAGAGCACTCCGCCAGCTGGAAGGTCCCAATCCAATTCCTGCAGCCCGTGGGTCAGGAGTTTGGCGATCAACTCGCCCCGCTTGCTGAGCTCCTCGAGGCGATGGGCGAACTCGAGGAACTCGAGGTGCCACCGGTCGAGTGGGTGCACATCACCTATATCGACGTGGGATTCCTCCGCCCGACCGACGTGCTCTGGTCGCAGGTCGAATCGTTCTACGTGAACGCGGCACCTCGAATCCGGCGTGTCGAGCCGTTCGGGCTCAAGATCGGGGGGCTCTCCGTCACCGACGATGGCCAGGTGTATCTCGGTGTCGACGACGGCGGGAACTACCGAGAACTACGCCGCCAGATCCGACTCGGCGTTCCGTTCGTCTCGCAGAAGATGAAGGACGATCCGCTGGTCACCGCCGACGGGGATGCCTTCGTGCCCCGGCTCCCGATCGCGTTCACGACGGGACAAGGCGACCGCGGCCGGCTGGTCGAGTTCCTCGAAGCGCACCGCAGTGTGGATCTGGGCGAGGTCCGGCCACCGCATATGAAGCTGGCACGGCTCCCCATTCAGCCGCATGACCATTACGGGGCGATTGACGTTGTCGCCGAGATCCCGCTCCTGGGAGCCGACCACCGCAAGGGGTACCACAACTGACCACGACCGCCCCGCCCGTGACCGTTGGGGCTAACGGCGTCGCTGCCGAGCGCCCCGAGACGCCGAGATCAGTCCTGATCATCGGCAGTGGCCCGATCGTGATCGGGCAAGCTGCGGAGTTCGATTACGCTGGCACGCAGGCCTGTAAGGCCATGCGCGAGGAGGGCATTCGCTCGATCCTCGTCAACTCCAACCCGGCGACGATCATGACCGACGAAGGCATCGCCGACGTCATCTACATCGAGCCGCTGACGGTCCCAGTCATCGAGCGAATCATCGAACACGAGCGCCCCGAGGCATTGCTGCCAACGCTGGGCGGACAAACCGGGCTCAATCTCGCGCGCGAACTGGCCGAGGCTGGCGTCCTCGACCGCTACGGCGTGCGGATGATCGGCTCCAACCTCCAGACCATCAAACTGGCCGAGGATCGCGAGTTGTTCCGGAACCTGCTCGTTGAGATCGGCGAGCCGACCCCGGAGAGCGCGATCGTTGAGTCCTGGGAAGACGGGGTTGCCGCGCGCCAGCGGATTGGCCTACCGCTGGTCGTACGGCCGGCCTACACGCTCGGCGGCACCGGCGGTGGCATCGCGCACACGGACGAGGACTACCAGGAGATCGTCCGCAGCGGACTGGCCGCTTCACCGATCAGTCAGGTTCTTGTCGAGCAATCACTGCTCGGCTGGAAGGAACTGGAATACGAGGTGATGCGGGACGCCAATGACACCTGCATCACGATCTGCAACATGGAGAATCTGGACCCGATGGGCGTCCACACGGGTGACTCGATCGTCGTGGCGCCCTCGCAGACCCTCTCCGACCGCGACCATCAGATGCTGCGTAACAGCGCGCTGAAGATCATCCGCGCCCTGGGGATTGAAGGCGGCTGCAACGTCCAGTTCGCCCTCGCTCCACGCCCCGATGTCGTGCCGTGGGACGGATCGGACGACGCTTCGACGCCGCCGTACCACGTGATCGAGGTGAACCCGCGGGTCTCGCGGTCCTCGGCACTCGCGTCGAAAGCGACCGGCTATCCGATCGCCCGCGTCGCGGCGAAGATTGCGGTCGGGAAGTACCTGCACGAGATCGCGAACAGCGTCACCGAGCGCACGACCGCGGCATTCGAACCCGCCCTCGATTACTGCGTGGTCAAGATCCCGCGCTGGCCGTTCGACAAGTTCCCGGTAGGCGATCGCGCGCTGGGGACGCAGATGAAGGCCACCGGCGAGGTGATGGCGATCGACCGCACCTTCGAAGCAGCGCTGCAGAAGGCCGTGCGATCGCTTGAGATCGGCAGCCGGTCGATCCTCTGGGAGCGCGCGGAGTGGGGCGATGACCCGCCGCTTGACGCGACCGATGAGCGCCTCTGGGCGCTGTTCGCCGCCGTGCGGCACGACATGCCGCTCAAGGAGATCTCGGACCGAAGCGGCGTCGACCCGTGGTTCATCGAGCGGATCGCCCGCATCGTCGAGATGGAGCGCCGACTGCTCGCCGAAGACCTGACACCGCAGCTCATGCGCGAGGCGAAGCGGATCGGGTTCGGCGACGTCCAGATCGGGACACTCGCCGACCGATTGCCCGCGCAAGTCCGCGCACTACGTGACGAGTGGGGTATCCGGCCGGTCTACAAGATGGTCGATACGTGTGCGGCAGAGTTCGACGCCGTGACGCCGTACTTCTACGGCACGTATGAAGACGAGAACGAGGCCCCGCCCACGGGCAACGCGAAGATGCTCGTGATCGGTAGTGGGCCGATCCGGATTGGCCAGGGCATCGAGTTCGACTACTGCTCGGTCCAAGCGGCGTGGTCACTCCAGGCGGCCGGTGTCGAGGCGATCATGGCGAACTCCAATCCGGAGACCGTCTCCACCGACTTCGATACCTCGGACCGCCTGTACTTCGAGCCACTCGACGAGGAGTCCGTCCGCGACCTGCTCGAGAATGAAGCTGGCGATCAGGGCGAGGCACCCGCCTCGGTCGTGCAGTTCGGCGGCCAGACCGCGATCAACATGGCGGGTGTGCTCGCCAACGCCGCGCTGCCGATCGCCGGCTCGTCAGCCGAGGCGATCGACATCGCCGAGGACCGGGGCCGCTTCGAGGCGATGCTCTCCGAACTTGAGGTTCCGCAGCCGCCTGGCGCTGGCGTCCGGACGCTCGAGGACGCACTGACGACCGCCGACGCAATCGGCTACCCGGTGCTCGTGCGGCCGTCCTACGTCCTCGGTGGGCGGGCGATGGAGGTCGTCCAGGACGCGAACGAACTCGTCCGCTACTTCCAGGCCGCGCTCGAAGAGGGCAGCGGCATCGTGCTGATCGACAAGTACCTGAGCGGTGGCGAATTCGAGGTCGACGCGATCTGCGACGGTGACACGGTGCTGATCCCCGGAATCATGGAGCACATCGAACGAGCCGGCGTGCACTCGGGCGATTCGATGGCGGTCTACCCGCCCCAGAACCTCACGGACGAACAGCGTGCCGCGATCATCGACTACACGACGAAGATGGCGCTCGGCCTCGAAGTACGCGGACTGATGAACGTGCAGTTCGTGATTGCGCCCGATGCCCAGCCAGATGGGCCGGGGGTGTTCGTGATCGAGGTCAACCCACGATCCTCACGCACGGTACCGTTCATCTCGAAGGTGACCGGCGTGCCGATGGTCCGCCTCGCCGTGAATGTGGGCCTCGGGCAGACGTTGCGGGAGCAGGGGTACGAGACGGGCTTGTGGCCCGAGAGTGACCTCGTCGCGGTGAAGGCCCCGGTCTTCTCGATGTCCAAACTGATCGGCGTCGACACGCACCTCGGCCCGGAGATGAAGTCCACCGGTGAGGTGATGGGCGTGGATCACGAGTTCGCGCCGGCGCTGACCAAGGCACTGATCGCTTCCGACCTCGGCGTCGCGGCGGGCACGCCATTCCTGCTCTCGCTCGCGAACCAGACGAAGACCGAGTCACTGCCGCTGATCCGGGCGCTGCACGAGGCGGGTTGTCCACTGTTCGCGACGGAGGGCACGGCGAGCCTCGTCGAAGGCCTCGGCATTCCCGTCCAGAAAGTGACGAAGCTGCTCGCCGGCCATCCGAATGTCGTGGACGTGGTCCGCGACGGCACCGTCGGCGCCGTGATCAACACGATCGAGGGCGGCCGCGATGAACCACTGCGCGACGGCTTCCATATCCGGCGCGCCGCGACCGAACAGCGGATTCCCTGCTTCACATCGCTCGACACGGCGCGCGCGGCGATCAACGCCCTGGCGGCCCCATCCGCCTACGAGGTACGCCCGCTGCTGGAGTACCGCGACGGCGTGCCGGCTGCGGAGTCCGAGGCGTGAACGAACAGGCGCCTGACCTCGGCGTCCTCTTTGACCTGGATGGCACGCTCGTCGACTCTCTGCCTACTGTCGCGGCCGCGATGTCGCGCGCCCTTGCTGACTTCGGGCATGAGTTCGCTCCCGATGTCGTGCTGCCGTTGATTGGTGCGCCGATGCCGGCGCTCGCGATCGAGCTGACGGCTGTCTCCGCCGACGTAGCGGAACAGATCTACGATCGCTATCTCGAGCTCTACTACGACGAGTTCATCGAGACGACGCGCCCCCTCGACGGCGCCGAAGCGCTGCTCGGCCGACTCCAGGCCGCCGGCGTTCCACTGGCGATCGTGACCAACAAGAATGAAGACGGCGGACGGCGGATGGTCAAGATCCAGCGCTGGGAGCAATATTTCTCGGTCGTCGTCGGTCGCGACACCACCGCGCAGGCGAAGCCGTGGCCGGATGGCTCGTTGTTGGCCCTCGAGACGCTGGGGGTGTCGGCTGAGCACGCCGCATTCGTCGGTGACACCGAGTTCGACATGCAGGCTGGACGCGACGCGGAGCTGCGGATGCGCATCGGTCTGCTCGGCGTGCGCACCGTCGAGCAACTCGAGGACGCAGGCGCGACCCACATCGCCGGCGACCTCGATGCCGTCGGCACGCTCCTCCTGGAGGGCGTCGGCGGCGCCGCACGGGCCGAAGCGAGCTAGCGGCGATGGAACGGTTCAGCGCGACCGTCACCGAGAGCGCGCGGCTCTACGGCGACACACATATCGCGTGGTTTGAGCGCCCAGAGGCGCTGGTGAACATCGCTCCTGGCGAATTCCTGATGACCTACATCGGCGAGGGCCTCGATCCGTTGCTGGGGCGCGCACTCTCGATCCACCGGCTTCGCGAGGGCCGCGACGGCCCCGAGTTCGCGCTGCTGTTCGACGTCGTTGGCCAGGGCACCGGGTGGCTGGCGCGTCAGAGCACGGGCGACGAGGTCACGTTCGTCGGCCCGCTCGGCCACGGGTTCGAGGTGCGCCCTCGAGTCCAGCGGATGCTGCTCGTGGGGGGCGGGATCGGCTGTGCGCCGTTAGTCTGGCTCGCCGACGAGCTGGTCGCTGAGGGGCGCGACGTGACGCTGGTCCTCGGCGGTCGAGGCGAAGCGCAGATCTTCCCACCCGAGCTGCTCCCACCAGCCGTCGAGGTGATCGTGACCACTGAGGACGGCTCGCTCGGCGAGCGCGGACGGGTCACCGCACCGTTCGAGCGGTTGCTCCCGTGGTGCGATCAGGCCTTCTCCTGCGGCCCCGACCCGATGTTCGAGGCGCTCCACGACGTCACCAGGCGGGTCGGATCGTCGAAGCCGGTCCAGGGACTCCTCGAAGCTCGCATGGCCTGCGGATTCGGCATCTGCTATTCCTGCGCGGTCTTCCCGAAGCGGGGCGGGGTACGATTGGTGTGCACGGACGGGCCGCGATTCGAGCTACGCGACCTGTACTCCTAAGACCGGTACTCCTGAGGGAAGGGTCGATGCGGCGCTACGTTCGGCCCCACTACCTCCTGGTCGTCGGCGGGACCGCGATCGGTCTGGCGATCGGGATCTTCATGATCGACGTCCAGCCGGCCGTGATCGGCTGGATCGTCGGTGGTGGCCTCGGGCTGTCGGGGGGTGCCTACCTTGCCGCGATCACCTCGGGCGAACCGCTCATCGGCGGCGGACGCGGCCGCGGTTCGAACTGGACGCTCGACGATCTCTACGGCGAAGAAGAGCAGCCCGTCGAGTCCACGACCCGCAACGGGGACTAGCCCGCACGCGTCGAGGCGCCCACTCCGCCCTCGGCGAGCTGGCCGAGGGCTCTAGACGAGCTGGTCGAGGGGGCTCTAGACGAGCTGGTCGAGGACCGCACCCAATTCCACGTACCGATCCGCGAGCGAACGCATCTCAAGTGACGAGCTCTGCGCGAACGCGACGACTTCGACCCGAACGCCGCGCGTCTGGACCACCTCGACCGCGCGGGCGAAGTCAGCGTCACCGGAAACGATCGCGATGATGTCCAGGCGGTCGGCCATGGTCAGCATGTCAATCGCCATCTCGACGTCGAAGTTCCCCTTGATCGACCCGTCAGCGAACCGCTTCAGCGGCTTCGTCACGATGCGGTACTCGTACGGCACGAACGGAGCGACGAACTTCTGCTGCTCGAGCGGCTCGGACGGATTGTCCGAAACCGGCGAGTAGGCGGTCGCCCGCACGATGTCGCGGCCTCCGCGTAGGAACTCGAGGAGCAGCCCCATGTTGACCGGCTTCTCATCCGGTCCCTGTCCGTACATCAGGTTCGGGACGTCAACGAACACGCCCATGCGGGGCTTCTGAGCAGCGCGGTCGAGCTGACCACCGAGCGTCAGCAGGCCGGCGCGGACTTCGCTGAGGATCGCGCCCTGCTCCTCGACCAGCGCTCGCAGATCGCTGACCTCGCCGTCGGCCGGGGCAGTGGTCTTTGGTGTGCTTCGAGGCGAGCGGCGGCGGGTTGGCGCCTTTGTCTCGACGACGGCCTCGGGCTCCTCTTCGGAAGCAGCTTCGGCGACGGGCTCTTCGACCTCAGCGGCCGGTTCCTGCTCGGGTTCCGGTTCGGCGGCACGGGTGCGGCGGCGCCGGCGCGGAGCCGGCTTCTCTTCCGCGCTCGCCTCTTCGGACGGCTTGTCGGCGGTGCTCGCCTCAGCCTTCGGCGCCGTCGTGCGACGGCGGCGACGCGGCGTGCGAGGACGATCCTCGTCCGACTCCTCAGCCGGCGCTGCGCTGGCCTCGGACTCGTCAGCGTCCGGCTTGGCGCCAGTGCGCTGCGCCGGGCGGCGCCCAGCAATGATCGAGGAGGACCGACGTCCCCCGCGACCGCGAGAGCCGCCGTTGCCCCCGGAATCACCCGCTGCGTCGAGCACCGGTTCCCAAATCGTTGAGATCGTCACGCGACCGCCGCCTCACCTGCGAACTGAAGGACTGAACATCGAGCAGCAACCTGTTCGGCCAACTCGATGAATGATTGTGCAATCTGAGAATCAGGAGCAGTGGCCACGACGGGACGCCCCGTGTCGCCACCCTCGCGGACCGTGGCTTCGAGCGGTAGTTCGCCGAGGAACTCAAGACCCAGCTCGTCTGCTGCGTCTCGCGCGCCCCCACGGCCGAAGATGTCGCCCGACATGTTCTCGACGATGCCGAAGATCGGCACGCCGAGGCGGTCGAACATCCCGACCGCCTTGCGCGCGTCCTCGATCGCGACCACCTGGGGGGTCGAGACGATGACGACACCGGCGATCAGCGCATCCTGCGCCATCGTCATCGAAGCGTCCGAGGTTCCAGGCGGGAGGTCGATGATCAGATAATCGAGCTCACCCCAGTCGACGTCGCGCATCAGCTGTCGGACGCCGGAACCGATCATCGGGCCGCGCCAGACCACCGGGGAGCCCTTGGGCAGCACGAAACCGATCGAGACCGCCTTGAGGCCGTAGGCCTCCAGCGGATGCAGACCCTGCTCGCCCTCGGCCTGGATACCGCCCTCGATGCCAAGCATAGTCGGGATGTTCGGGCCGGTGATATCCGCGTCGAGCAGCCCCACGCGCGCGCCCAGTCTTGCGAGAGCGACGGCCAGATTGGTCGAAACGGTGGATTTGCCAACGCCACCTTTGTTCGAGGCGACCGCGATCACGTTCTTGACGCCCTCGATCGCTGCGGGACCACCGTCCTTGCCGAGCGTGCCGCGTACCTCGGCACCCCAGTCGATATCGATTGAATCGACACCCTCGATCGGCGCGAGCGCCGCACGGACATCCTGGTCGATCGTCTCTTTGAGCGGGCATGCGGGGGTCGTCAGCACCAACTCGAAGGCGACGGTGCCGCCCTCGACTGAGAGGTTGCGGACCATATTCAGAGAAACGATGTCGCGGTGCAGTTCGGGATCGTTAACGGTGCGCAGCGCCTCGAGGACGGCCTGCTGATCAGCCACCAGTACTCCTTCGCGGGACGCGCATCACGTATGTGGTTCTCTCCGCAGACTGTCTGGGAACCTCGGAGCGCGTCCGGACGTTGTGTGTATATCGGTTGCTGCGATCTTTCGGGGTCAAACGCAGCTTGCGTCCGTGGATCGCCCGTCGGGGCGGCTATCCGCGGCCAACGGTTCTGCCGATAACGGGAGTATAAGCGCCGTCTGGCCGAGGCGGAACCGATTAACAAACGTTTAGCAGTTTTTTTGCACAAAAAACTTGACGTGATAGAGGGTAGTGCAAATAATAGTTCAGCCGAGTGTGTGGATTCGGCAGTCTTCGGAAATCGGGCGGCCCCGGCAAACGCCCAACGGAGATGAAGCACAGAGGCAACGGCGGCCTACACGCCCACCCGCGAACCAGCAATGGGAACCGGGGCCGTAGCCATCAGCGAAGGAATGAAGCGATGAGTCGCACCTCAGCCAAGTCGCAGTCGCGGCCCAGCAGTGCGGCCCGCAAGGCATCGAAGAACTGTGTCCACCACTGGATCATCGATGCTCCGAACGGTCGCGAAAGCACTGGCGCCTGCAAACACTGCGGCGTCGAAAAGGGATTCTCAAACTCCACCGAGAGTGTGATGTGGGAGCAGACGAACACGTTGCGCAATGACGTACGTGAGTCTTCCAACCCCTCGTCCCGCTTCTCGAAGCCGGCAGAGATCCGTCTCTCCGACGAGTAAGCCCCGCCGAACAGGCAATAACTGAGCGGGGCGGCACCAGTGGTGCCGCCCCGCTTCGTTGTGCAACGCTCCGCGTCGGCGGCACCATCGATGCCGCCCCGCTCAGCTATGTCGGCCGCCTGGCCCAGTTGATCAGCCGGCACGTTATGCCCGTCCCAAGCGAACGCGTATCATCTCCTGAAGCCGCGATCGCCCCGAGGGCGCATGGATCTCCGCGTCGACCTGGCCCCACATCACAAGCTGCAGCTGCAGCTTCGCAACCCTGTGATGACCGCCTCCGGCACGTTCTCAAACGGCCTCGAACTCGCCAAGCAGTTCGACATCGATGCGCTGGGCGCGATCGTCTCGAAGGGCACCACGCTGCGGCCGCGCCGCGGCAATGCCACGCCTCGGACCGTCGAAACGCCGGCCGGGATGATCAACGCGATCGGTTTCCAGAACATCGGCGTCGGCGCGCTGACGCGGAATGTAGCTCCGACCTGGGCGCGCTGGGACGTCCCGGCGATCGTCAACGTCATGGGCGAAACGGTCGAGGAGTACGGCGTGCTCGCGAAGCGCCTCGATGGGATCGCCGGAGTGTCGGCCATCGAGCTGAACGTCTCCTGTCCCAACGTGGAGGTCGGAGGCCTCGAATTCGGCCAGGATCCGTATACCGCGGGACAGGTCGTCACCGAAGCGGCACGTCACACCTCGCTCCCGCTGCTCGTGAAGCTCACCCCGAGCGTCAGCGACATCCGCCCGATCGTTGAAGCCGTCGCCGACGCCGGCGCGCAAGCGATCACCGTCGCAAACACGATCCCTGCGCTGAAGATCGACATCGAGAAACGGCGACCAGCGATCGCAAACGCGTTCGGTGGCCTCTCGGGACCGGCGATGCGTCCGATCGCGGTACGCCTGGTCTGGCAGGCAGCCTCGGTGACCTCGATCCCGATCGTGGCTTCCGGCGGGGTCGTCACGGGTGAGGACGCGGTCGAGTTCCTGATGGCCGGTGCGACGGCGGTCCAGGTCGGTACGGCGACATTCCTCGACCCCGAAGCGCCGTGGCGCATCCTCAGCGAGCTGACGGCGTGGTGCGAGTCGCATGGCGTGGAACGAGTTCACGAGCTGATCGGCGCCGCACGCCGTGTCGAGTAGCGGGACTCCGCCCGAGGCGGGCCCGGACAGCCAATCTCGGCGCTCGCTGTTCCAGCCGCTAGCCGGACAGCTGCTGGCGTGGCCGATCCTCATCCTCGCCAGCGGGGTCTGGTTCTTCTTCGGGGCACGACTGATGAGCCGCTTCGGACCGGACGCGCTTGGACCGGCCGCTGGTGCGATGCTCGCAGCCGCCGTGGCGGTCACGCTCTGGCGCTGGTCCGTGCGCGACACGCATCGCGAGGCGGTCGACGCCGGCGCCTGCCCACGCTGTGCCGCCTCGATTACCCGCTTCGAGGAAACACCTCGTCCGGGCGCGCTGGCACGTGGATTGGAGGGCTGGCGCTGTGAAAACTGCGGCCTCGAGGAAGTCGGGCCGTTGACGTCCGAGCGGGACGCCTCGTAGCGTCGAGACTGGTTCCTCGGAATCGCGACGGGGCGTAGCTCAGCCTGGCAGAGCGCTGCGTTTGGGACGCAGAGGTCCGCAGTTCAAATCTGCGCGCCCCGACCACTTCCAACCAACAGCCACCGGCTCTTACGGGACGGTCGCCAACTGGCGCGTACTTAGCGCGTACTTAGAGATCCGCAACGACCGCCCGGCACGCGCTCAGGCGCGCATGGCGAAGTCGATACGTTCAGCGGTTTCACGCCGTTGTTCGTCGAGCACATGTGCGTAGAGATCCGCCGTGAGGCTCTGCGTTGCGTGTCCTAGAAGCTCCTGTGCCGCAGAGAGAGAGCCCCCCGCCGCAGCCAACATTGTCGCCGCTGAGTGGCGCAGATCATGTACGCGGAGGTGCGGCAGTCCCGCGCGATCGGTTGCACGATTGAGCGCCTTCCGGATGGTCGTTGCGCCGAGCGGACCGCCTCTCTGATTCGGGAATACTCGGTCCTCGTCTTCCCAGATCGGGCCGACCTGCAACCGCTCTGCTTGGACTCTGGCACGGTGCTGCCGCAGCTCATCGACGAGCATGAGCGGGAGCATGATTGTTCGTCGAGAGCGCGCGGACTTCGGCGGCCCCTCAACGTACTGACCACCAATTCTGGTCCCGGTACGCCTCACAACTAGTGTGCGCCGGTCAAGATCGACATCGATCCACTTCAATCCGATCAGCTCACCGCGACGGAGACCGAGCAGTGCCCCTGTTGTGAAGAGAGCGTTGAGCCGGTGCTCTTCAAGCGCGAGCCGAAGCTGACGAATTTGCTCGGCTGACAGCACCGCGAACTCGGGGCGTCGCGTCGGCGGCACCGTCGCCAGTGCCGCGACGTTCCGTTCGACGAGTTCCATCCGCATCGCATGGGCAATTGCGGCGCGTAGGACGCCTCGGATGTGGGCCACGTGCCTCGCGGAGTGCCCGCCTTCCGTGAGTTGGTTCAGGGTCCGCTGAACATCTGGCACGGTCACCTTGCCGAGTTTCCTCCTGCCGAGGATCGGACGGATGTGGAGGCGGATGGCCGACTCGTAGGAGCGTGCCGTTGACGGTGCCCACCCCCGGATATTCCGGCCATGCCCGAGGTAGTCGCTCAGAGCATCCCCAACGGTGTACCGGGACGGGACAACGCCCGCACGCGCAGTCGCACGTAGTTCATCCCGAACGGCCAGCGCTTCGCGTTGTGTGCCGAGGGTCCGCTGAAGCCGCCGCGACCCGACCCAAAGGCGCACCTCCCACTTGCCATCGCGGCGACGGCGGACACTGCCTTCTCCTCGAGGTCGTCTACTACCCATCAGGTCGTCCTTTCCAACTATGTCGCTGGCGTCGAGTCGTGGCGCCGTTGACGCCTCTTTCTGATGCGCGCCGCCATGCGTTGACACGCCTGTCGAGTGCAGTAGCGCGGTCGACCGGACGCTGGCTTTCGGCGGGGAAGGTAAGGCCGTCCGCAGCTGTCGCAGTGAGCTATGTCGCTCGAGTGAGTGACAGCCATCAGCATCTGCATCGCAAGGTTTGCAAATAGTCCGAATCCTTCGAACCCAAGGGTGGGCACCTCTGTCGTCTTGAAGGTGACCTTCGGTCGCAGCTCTGACGCTTGAATCCAAAAGCCGAGGTGGTCACCCAGCCACACACGCAGAGCCCCGTCGCGTAAGTCATCTGATCGGTCGATCTCGGCTGCCACGACGAGCATCTGCTCTGCCCAGGCGGAGTAGGCCAACCAGTCGGTGACCCGCTCACGCAGCGCGGGCGGACACCTGTCGCTTCGGTACTGGGTCAGTGGCAGCAGGCGCGCCTCTTCGCCAAGTTCGATCGAATGAGGCGCTGGATAGCCGTGCTCGCAGAGCCGGAGCGGGCCATATCTGGCAGCAAAATCGAGCACGCCTTGCTCGTCGGTGAGCCGGACGAAGCGGTCGAGCATTCCCGATCTATCGACCGCCGACGCTCTCGCGACCGCCTGTTCGGCCTCCCACAGAACGTGCCTCGCGCTGGTTCTGATCGGTCCAGGGTCGTGGACAGGGGACCAGACCAGCTCACCGCCCCGCAGTTCAACATGAGCGGCGACGAATGCCTGTGGCAGAAGTTCGCTCTCGGTTCCGAGCGCCCCAGTCGCCTCGGCGGCCATTCCCGCCAGCTGAGCGGAAGTCTCTAGATCAGCGGTTCCCAGCCTGTGAATCGGCTCGAAATCGAATCGGAAGGTCCGTCCCGTTGAAGTCACGTTGAAATCGTGGACCGACGCTGAGGAGCTCGCAACTATCGGTGACAACACCCGCGAACGTCAGGAGAGCGCATGACACAGGAGCCCGAGACCCTACTGACCGTCAAGCCGGTGCTCAAGCGGCTCAGCATCAGTCGGTCGATGCTGTACCACCTCCTTTCGACTGGTCAGATTCGGTCCGTGAAGATCGGTTCCGCGAGGCGCATCCCCGCCTCAGCCGTTGATGACTACATTCGCCAATTGCTGGATGAGCCCGATGCCTAGCGTTCGCGGTCCGCATCGCGCACACGATGTGACCACCGCGAGGGGGCCGCTACCGCTGGCTCGGGTCAGATGAGGCAGGGGCTCGGGGGCGTCGCTTGATAGAGGACACATCACGGGAGATTGACTCAATCCTACAAGGACTCGACCGGGCTAAGCCGTCCAAGACTGGCTGGACAGCTTGCTGTCCCGCGCACGACGATCGGCACCCGAGCTTGAGCATTGATGAGGGCGATCATGGCGAGGTGCTGCTTCACTGTTTCGCCGGATGCTCGTACGACGAGATCCTCGTGTCCCTTGGTCTGGAACACCGCTCACAGACCGCTGCGCTAAAGCAGTCTTCGCCCGGCACGACCACCGACTACGACTTGATCGACCCGGAAACCGCCCAGGTCGTCGCCACCCACCGCCGGATCGACTATCGCGACGACACGAAGACGTTTTTCTACCTGCGGGACGGGAAGTTCAACCTCGACGGCCTCCCCACCTCGGCGCTGCCGCTCTACGGGATGTCGGAGGCGATCGGTGCGCCGGCTGGGACGACGATCGTGTTCACCGAGGGAGAGAAGCCGCGGGACGCTCTCACCGCGAGAGGCGTCCTATCGGTTGGGTCAGCCTGCGGTGCCAGCGTGACACCCGACAACGCTCAGCTTCGATTCCTTGAGCGGTTCCGGGTCATCCTCTGGCCTGACAACGATGACGCCGGCCGTGATCACATGAAGGAGACGCATCGCGGTTGCGTGAACTCGGCGTGGAGGTCTTCCTGCTCGAGTGGCCCGACGCACCTCACGGTGGAGACGCAGCCGATTTCGAAGGCGACGATGACGCTCTAGATACCATGCTGGCAGGAGCCCGACCCGCGTCTGCGACTGAGCCAGCCGACCTCTGGTCGCCACTGAGGCGAGAGCCAACTGCGCTTCCTCTGGCGCCAGCGCTACCGCCCGATCTGCTCGCCGAGCCCTTGCGCGAACTGACCGTGGACTCCGCGGAGCGGATGTTTGTACCGAGCGAGATGATCGCGATCCCTATGCTCTGCGCGATCTCGATGCTGGTGGCCCGCGTCGCTCAGGTCTATCCCAACGTCACAGACGACTGGCTAGTGTGCCCGAACCTCTGGGGCGCAACCGTCGCTCGCCCCGGGATGCTCAAGAGTCCGTCGCTCGACAAGGCGCTCGGCTTCCTGCGACCGCTCGAGGAGCGCGCCCACGCCGAGTACGTCGCAGCGGAAGCCGAGGCGAATGCCGACGCGCCGGTACTTGAGGCTGAACTCAAGGAGATCAAGCGACGTCTGAGTCAGGCGCTGAAGCGGGACCAAGAGCGGTCGCCCGAGGAGCGTCGGAGACTAGACGAAGAGAACGCGGTCGCCGCGGAGCTGCTCAACCAGATCGACTCGGACGCACTCTCCAAACTCGAGGGACCGGAATCCGTTGAAAGCCTGCGCCAGGACCTCGCGGCGCTCGACCGTCAACGCGAGGAGGCGCGCCGGACGGAGCGGCGCTATCGGGTCACCGACGCGACTACAGAGAAACTCGGCGAGCTGCTGATCGAGAACCCGCGCGGGTTGCTACAGGTGCGCGACGAACTGGCCGGGTTCTTCGCTTCCCTCGACAAGCCGGGCCGCGAGGCCGACCGCGCCTTCTACCTCGAAAGCTGGGAAGGGAACGGCGACTTCCGGGTCGACCGAATCAGTCGCGGCTCCATGCACGTCCCTGTCATGAGACTCGCGGTCTTCGGGACGATCCAACCAGCCAAGCTCCAGCACTATCTCGGAGATGCATTCAGTCACGGAGGTGGCGACGACGGGCTCCTACAGCGGTTCCAGTTGGTGGTCTGGCCGGATGAACTTCCCCCGTACGAACAACGGGTGAAGCCGGAGAACCCGCGACCGAAACAGCGTCTCGCTCGAATCGCCGAGGAGCTCGACCGGTTGGCTCAGAGAGACGAGGATGTCGCCGTCCTCCACTTCGATCCTGAAGCGCAACAGCTACAGGACGCCTTCCGTGAGGAGCTGGAAACGCGACTTCGGGATGGGAGCCTCGACCCCTATCCCGCATTCGAGTCCTACCTGGCCAAGCACCGCAGCCTGATGCCCTCCCTGGCACTGATCTTCCACGTGATCGAGCGTCTAGACGCGGGCGAGTCGCTGGGGTCGATCTGCCTCGATTGCACCCGCCGTGCGGCGGCAGTCGTCGAGTTCCTCGAAGCTCACGCGCGGAAGATCTACGCCGCGGAGCTTGAGCCCGATCGGCGTGCGGTCGTTGCGCTCGCGCGACGGTTTCAGAACGGCGATGTCGAAGACGGCATCACCGTTCGGGATCTCGCTCGGAACAAGTGGAAGGGCCTGACGAGTCAGGGCGACATCTGGCGGGCGCTTCAGCAACTCGAGGCCGCCGGATGGTGCCGGCTGGAAGAGCAGTCAGCCTCCTCGTCTCGCGGCGGTCGCCCATCCACGATCGTGCGCCTCCACCCTGAGCTGCTCGCATGACCTTCTTCGCTTCGAGGTGGCTCAACTGGACTCCACCAGCGCCGGACGACCCAGGAGGCGACCCTGCTAGTCGGGATGGGGCCCCAACCGAGGAAGTCGAACAGCCTGAGAATTTTTTCTCTCTACAGACTCACCTCAAAGAGCCTGCTCTCGGCCTTCGTGACTCGCAGGCACAGCAGACTCCCGCAGAATCCACACCTCCGAACGTCGCTCGAACTGACAAAACCTCCGAAACGACCTCGGAAAGACGTTTTGTCAGTTCGACGGGCCTGATCGGGCTCGCTTCGCGTGTCCCCTGTGTCGGCGGTTGTGGCGACGTCGTTGGACTAGGCCAAAAGTGCCACCACTGCGCCACCGAGGCCGTAGTCGACTGGACGGAAGCTCAGGAGGACCGGAAGCGCGGTGATGGTCGATGAAACAGCTCTTGCCAAGCTCCGGTACCCACGGCTGGAAACTGACGCTCTACGCCTTCCTCGCGGAAAAGGAACGTCGCTCAGGTTCGAAGCGAACCGTCGAGAGCTACTCGCGGATATTGAGGGACTGCTTCGGTCGCCTCGGGAAGACGCCAGACGTGATCGTCGCGGCCGACGTCTTCTCCTGGGCACACGGGATCGGCTCATCAGGACACGAGCCGTCGCCGAACACGATCAACTCACGGCTCTCGTGCCTCTCATCCTTCTACCGCTTCGCGATCCGGATGGGCCTGCTGACGGCCAATCCATGTGACGCCGTCGAGCGGCCCAAGATCCATCCAGCTGTGCCGCGTGGGTTCAGCGCCGCAGAGGTTCGCCGACTGTTGAGCGTCGTCCCAGACCTGGCCGACGGCCGGCGCGACCGCGCGATCATCCTCACGCTCGCGCTAACTGGTCGTCGTCGCAGTGAGGTGCTGAGTCTGACGGTCGGTGACATCTCATTCGAAGAGGACGTGCCGTACTACGCCTACCGGGGAAAGGGCGGGAAGTTCGGCCGACGTGAGTTGCCCGGTCCGGCCTACCAAGCGATCAAGCGGATGCTGGCGGATCGTGGCAAGGCGCTGACGACTGCGGGTGCCACCGACTCGCTGTGGCAGATCAGTGACTCCGCGTTCTACTCGCGGTTCCGCCGTTACCTCGAAGCAGCGGGCCTTCCCGCCGCGGGACTCCACGTCATGCGTCACACGGCGGCAAAGTTGCGCCGCGACGCCGGGCAGTCGGTCGAGGAGGTCAGCGCGTTCCTCGACCACTCATCACTCGCAGTGACAACCGTTTATCTCAGGCGGCTCGAAGGGACGCGAGATCCAGCGTGGATCGATGTTGCTAATGCGATCGGCGTAGCCGCACCTGAGATCAGTGATGGCGGAGCTTCCTCCACTAGCAGTGGATAGCTCGCTTCCGCCGCAGCGTCACGAACATGCCATGGTGTGCGCTCCGCGGGGCCATCTTCGGGGCGGACGCCAGGAAATCGGGACGCGGCCTCTCCGAGCGGCAGTCGCGCCAAGCACCGTCCCGCGCTTGCGGTGCCGTCGGCCGGGGGCCGTTTGTTGAGGTAGGGTCTTGGCGGTCAGGACCAACCAGCCGCTGACATCGGAGACCTGAATGCCGGAACCCACGCTCGCTGAAATCGGCCAGCAGATCGAGGTGCTCGAGACAGCGCAGGCGTTCGGGCAGCAGCTGCAAGAGTTCACGGACTTCCTGGCCGACGCTTCGGGCGCCAACGTCACTGGCTGGCTGACCGACGACCCAACCGTGAAGTACGAGCTGGACCAGCTGAAGGACGCGGCGCTCCAGTTCTCGGAGACGCTCCAGGGAGCCGCCGAGGTCATCGAGCCAATCGGTAAAGCCGCGGAGACCGCAGGCAACATCAACACCGCGGTGCAGACCATCCGCACATTCGCCGACGCGGTGGCGCGAGCCGAGGAGTCGACAGGTGCCGAGAAGGCCTCGCAACTCGCTGATGTGATCTCGGGAGTCAGCGACCTCGCCAAGCTGCTGACCGGCCTTTCGATCAATCCTGTTATCGGAGTCTTCATCGGGCTCTACGCAACCGCCCTGCAGAGCGCCGCCGTCGGGCTAGAGATCATGGACGCGTATGCGACGCGGCGGAACGAGATCGTGGCTTCCCGGGGCGGTGAGATGGACCTCGAGGCAGCGCTAGCGGAACGGGAGGCGCGGGCGGCAAGCGCTGAAGAAGCGCAACTCGAACTCACCCGACAGCTGAACGACCTCTACGTGAGGCGCGGCGAGGTCATCGCCGGCCTGCAGGCCGGGCAGTATCGGGCTGCGCTCGACTTCTGTGCCAGTAGGAACCGCGAGGCGCTCTCGGATCTGATCGACAAGGCGAGCAAGCATGGTGGCATCCACGGGAACGCGACCCCAAACGGCGCGAGTCTGGAGCGCGTTGAGGAGATCGTCACGGACCTATCTGGGGCGGCCTTTGACCTGATGACGCAGGCACAAGCTGCACCTGAGGGTTCCGAGGCGCGCGCCGAGCTGACGAGACGCGCGGAGGACGTGCTCGACACCAAGCAGGAACTGATCGAGTTCCTCGGTCCGTTCCGGGATTGCGTGACCGAGGCCCTCGAGACGTACGGCTACAGCACCGCCGACGCTGGTTCTGCGACCTCGAAGGTCTTCGGGCTCCCGCGCCGCCTCGTGTTCGGCGGGGGCGCCGGCATCCTCGGAATGGCGATGCTTGGCGTCGTGATCGTGGTCGGCGGCGGCAGCGATGACAACGTGGCTGGTGCTGGTCCCGGGAACGCAACCAGCACCGGCGCGTCCGCAAACCAGCCGGCCGCGACGGAGGCCGCCGGAGCATGCGAGGTCGCTCATGCCCGGCAGGACCTCATCGAGCAGTTCACCAGCCCCGATGTGCTGCCGTCGATCCCAGCGACGTACACGCGGAGAAACGGCGCGGAGGGCGGCTTCCAGACCCCGCGGTTCGAATGGGGCAGCGTGCCCGCCGAGACCACGGAGATAGCGGTCCTCGTTCAGGACCTCACGAGCGAACGGGGTGTCGAGTACCCGAAGGACGATCGGCTGTGGTGGAACCAGAAGCCGATTGGCGCCACGGTCTGGCTCGTGACCGGAATCGACGCGTCAGCGACATCGCTCCCGGTCACGTCGCTCACGCAGCCGCCCCCCGGGAACGCTGTCGAGCGAAAGCACGAGAACGGTCGCTACACCCTGGACGGCACGGTGTATGAGCAGCAGTTCTGGATCAACTCCAGCCAGCAACACCTCTTCACCGTCTTCGCCCTGTGCGACCCGCCGCTAGCCGGCACCCTGGATGACTACAACCACGTGTGGCTGCTACGAAACGCCGTCGGAATTGGCTGGTTCTTCTCGGCGCTGGAGTAGCAGCTCGCACCCGCCGCTCGTAGAGCCGTCGACAGTGGAGCGCCATGAGCAGATCGTGGCCACGCGAGGAGCCAGTCCCCCCATCCCAGGTCGTGGCCTCACGATGTTGCCATCGTGCGTGATGCGGGGGTCTTGGCCCTCGTCGGTCTGGCTAATCCGATGCAACCCGCCGCCGAATCCGATCTCTCGTCGTGGGGAATCTCCAGCACTCGAACTGCCATCGATTCGTTCGGAGCCCCTAGCCGGTCGCAACCAGTGCGCCTCGGATAACATGTCGCCTGGCTTCGCCTGATCTGAAGTCACTGTAAAGACCGTCAGTGCCCGCCCCACTGGCCACAGCAGGACGCGCTAGCCGTACACCGGAAGCGAGCCGGCCCGGGCGGATGCTCAGTGTTCTCAACGTCTATTCGAATCAGCCTGAGTGTGACCCTCGTCCTCGTCGTGCTGCTTGTCTGGCGGGTAGCCGGGATCGAGGCGCAAGAGCGTGACGGCTTCTGGATCACCAGCGCCGCGCACGACCCAGGCGGTACCGTCACAGTTGAGCTGTCCGGCGCAGACTCTCCTCTCATCGCTAGCGGCGAACTCAAGGCCACAATGGGCGGCACGGCGCTGGGGACGGGGACCCGGATCAGTGATGAGAGCACCACGGCCGGTCTCGTGGTTCTGCTGTTCGAGACCAGCAGCAGCATGCTGTTCGGGAAGCTTGAGTCGGCCCAATCGGCGGCGATCGACTTCATCGACGCGTTGGGCGATGGCAATCAGGTCGCAATCTTGGCCTTTGACGATGATGCGAGGCGATTGTCGGCCCCGACTCGCGATCGAGCGGCGACCCGTGAGGCGATTGAATCGCTGACTCTCGGCAATAACGCCAGCCTCTACGACGGGGTATCCGAGGCCGTCCAACTACTCGAAAGCGAAGCCGCAGCTAGCGCGCTCGTGATTCTGGGCTGGGGTTGGGAGTTCTCTGGCGTCGGCGTCGACCGCGAGTCGAGCCTGACAGCGGCTAGTGCACTCGGTGTACCTGTGTTTTGGACCCCATTCGGGGCCGACTTTGATCGCGCCTACTTCGACCAGCTCACGGAAGCGACTGGTGGCGCAATCGCTAGCCCGGAGGAATTGCTCGCCGTCGCGGACGGGCTTCCTTCCGCACCCACCTCGGTGATCGTTGAATTCCAAGCGCCTGCGCTTCCGATCGGACGTCACTTTCTTCGAGTAGAGGGGCGGGACCGCACCGCGTCGACGACGGTGCTCATCTCGAACGAAGAACTGCTGACGATCACTCGCGTCATGCACGAATCGCCTGACGGTCTGTTTGAGATCTGGCTCGACACGAACATCGACGCGGACATCTTCGACATCGAGGCTCGCGTCTCTGCTGACCTCGTTCCGTCCGCCCGCATCCAGCAGGGCATCAGCGTCGATCCTTGGAACCTACGCGCTGGGGCCCATCAACTTCAGGTAGCTCTCCTGCGGGGAGGCGAGCTCATGGCGAGCGCTGAAGTCGAGCTCAACGTTTCGGAGCTCGAGTCGAAGTTGACGGTAGAGCGAAGCGTCGACCGGTCGTTGATTGGCTGGCGTACTCAAGGCGAGCCCGGTGCGGAATTGCACGTCCTCTCAGGTGGTGACCTGCTAGCGACGACGGCCGAACGAGAGCTCGAGGTTCCGATCGGAAAGGATGCCGACCTCGAGGTTCGGGTGGTCCGTGCCACAGGAGAGATCATCGCGTCCCGCACGTACGTGTCGGACCCAACCGTCCCCCCTGGGAAGGCTCTCGTGGGGAGCAACCGCGCATCAAACGCCATCGTCCAGCCCGCGATCCTGGGCGTGCTCGCCCTTGCCGCCGGATCGATCGCGCTGGTCGTGATTGTCCGGGCTCGCCGGACACCGGCGGCGATGGCAGCTCCCTCAGACTCCCGCCTCGAGTACCAGGACGAATCACCGGTAACGACTGACCCGGCCGGCGCGGACGGCGCGTCGACTTGGCCGCGGCGCGCGGTCGCAGTTCGGCTACCCGATGGTCGCGAATCGCATTACCCCGTCCGCGCTCCCGTCATCACCATCGGTTCGGGACAGAACTGCGACGTCAGATTGCCAGGGAGCGCAGCCCGTCGGTGGCATGTCCACCTCGCCGCAGTTTCGGACTACACGTACCAAGTTCTGCCCAGTGCCCCGGTGACGTTGGTCGAAACAGGTGAGAGGGCCACAGCTGACACGGTGATCACCGTGCGGGAATGGATTGCGGTTGGCGATCACCTCGTCGCCGTCGAGCACTGGTAACCGGGCACTGCTGACACAAGCGAGCGATAGTGTGTGCGAGCGGGGGATTGACTGAGCGCGCGGTGGCCATCCGAGATGGCCAGCGGGAGTTGGAGTTCGGGCCGGCGGAATCCCTTCGGTCGAGTGGCAAAGGGCCATTGACCGAGGCCGAAGGCACACGTAGAACCGGCCCACCTGCAGGCGAGGACCAGGATGATCGTAGGTGTGCCCGCGGAGACTGCTCCTGGCGAACAGCGCGTCGCGTTAGTTCCAGGCGCAGTTCCGACCGTCTCGGAACTCAGCGTCGACGTGCTCGTACAGGCCGGGGCGGGCAACGCAGCTGGATTTCCTGACGCCGCGTACGTGGAGCAGGGCGCCCGCCTCGCCGCTACCCGAGACGAGTTGCTCGCTTCGGCTGACATCGTCGCCCGTGTCCGGGCTCCCCATGCCGACGCCGACCGGGGTGAGGCGGAGCTCGCGAGGATGCGCGCTGGGCAGGTGGTGATCGGGCTCCTGGACCCGCTGGGCGACGCGCCTGCTGTGCAAGCGTTATCCGCGACAGGCGTCACCAGCTTCGCGCTCGAGTTACTGCCCCGCATCACTCGCGCGCAGTCGATGGACGTCTTGTCCTCGCAGGCCACGGTCTCGGGGTACAAGGCTGTGATCGAGGCGGCCAATAGGCTCAACCGCATGTTCCCGCTGCTGATGACCGCGGCAGGCACGATCACTCCTGCGCACGTGCTCGTGGTCGGCGCCGGCGTCGCGGGGCTTCAGGCGATCGCGACCGCGCGTCGCCTCGGGGCGGTGGTGGAGGCCTACGACGTGCGCCCCGCCTCTCGCGAGCAGGTGGAGAGCCTCGGCGCTCGCTTCGCGGAGCTGGAACTCGACACCGCCGGGGCCGAGGATTCCGGCGGCTACGCGCAGGAGCTGGGCGAGGATTTCTACCGTCGTCAGGGCGAGTTGATGACCAAGCTGGTCGCTGGCAGCGACATCGTGATCACGACCGCCGCGATCCCCGGCGCCCGCGCGCCGGTCCTGATCAGCGCCGACGCTGTGCGAGGGATGCCGCCCGGCTCGGTCATTATGGATCTGGCAGCCGAGACCGGTGGGAACTGCGAGCTGACCTCACCCGGCGAGACGATCGAGGTCGATGGCGTCGTCATCACCGGCCCGATCCACCTCGCCGGTGCGGTCCCACACGACGCGAGCCAGATGTACGCGCGGAACATGACCGCGTTCCTCGGCAACCTGATCGAGGAGGGCGCGGTCAACATCAACCTCGAAGACGAGATCGTGAGCGGCACGCTCCTGACCCACGAGGGCGCGATCACAGCGGAGCGCGTCCGCGAGCAGCTCGCGAGCGGCGCCATGGAAAGCGAGTAACGCTGATGGAAGAATTCGTCGCAGCTTCGACCATCTTCGTGCTCGCGTTGTTTGTGGGCTTCGAGCTCATCAACAAGGTGCCGCCGCTGCTGCACACGCCGCTGATGTCGGGTGCGAACGCGATCTCGGGTATAACGCTCGTCGGCACACTCGTGACCTCGGGCGCCCAACTGACCCTGCTGACCACGATCCTCGGGTTCATCGCCGTCGCGATGGCGACGGCCAACGTGGTCGGCGGGTTCCTGGTCACGCACCGCATGGTCAGTCTCTTCCACAGCAGACGGAACTAGGTGTCAGCGGCATGACCCTTTCCCCCGCCAACATTGACTTCTTCTACCTGATCGCGGCGATCCTCTTCATCGTCGGGCTCAAGCAGATGTCGAGCCCGCGCACCGCGCAGCAGGGCAACATGCTCAGCGCGCTCGCAATGCTGGTAGCGGTCGTCGTCACCCTGATGGATCGCCGGATCGTCAGCTTCGAGGTCATCATCGCCGGCGTCGTGATCGGCGCCCTCGTCGGCGCGGTCATGGCCTATCGCTCGGCGGTCACCGCGATGCCGCAGGTTGTGGCGGTCTTCAACGGTTTCGGGGGCGGTGCCTCGGCGCTCGCCGTCGGCGCCGCGCTCGAGGAGTCGCTCAAGGCAGGACTGGTCGAAGACGTCGTCAACCTCGCCTCATTCGAGGAGATCGACGCCCAGTTCGCGGTCGCCGCCGTGCTGTCAGCCGTGATCGGGGGCGTTTCGCTCACCGGCAGTGGTGTCGCCTTCGGGAAGCTGCAGGGCTTGATCTCGGAGAAGCCGACGCTCCTGCCCGGCCGGCACCTGGTCAACGTCGCGCTGCTGGCGATTTGCATCGGCCTCGGTGCTTGGCTCGTCGCCGACTCGAGCAGCTCGCTCCCGTTCTGGCTGCTTGTCGGGGTGGCCGCGGTCCTCGGTGTGCTGCTGGTCATCCCAATCGGCGGCGCGGACATGCCGGTCGTGATCTCGCTGCTGAACGCCTATTCCGGTCTGGCCGCCGCCGGTCACGGATGGGTCCTGGACAATAGCGTGCTGATCATCGCCGGCTCGCTGGTCGGCGCGGCGGGCTTCATCCTCACCGCCATCATGTCGAAGGCGATGAATCGGTCGCTCGCCAACGTCATGTTCGCTGGTGTGGGGGCGACCGCCGCCAGTCAAGAAGAGGAAGATGACATCTACGCCGGTCGCGTGAAGTCGGCATCGCCTGACGAGGTCGCGATGGTGATGGAGGGCGCGCGTCGCGTCGTGATCGCCCCGGGCTATGGCATGGCGGTCGCGCAAGCGCAGTACGCGGTGCGCGACCTGGCGGTTGCCCTCGAAGCGCGCGGCGTCGAGGTCGAGTTCGCCATCCACCCGGTCGCCGGGCGCATGCCAGGGCACATGAACGTGCTACTGGCCGAGGCAGATATCCCTTACCCCCAGCTCAAGGAGATGGACGAGATCAATCCGACCTTCCGGCAGACAGACATGGTGGTCGTGATCGGTGCGAACGACGTGGTGAACCCGCTCGCGCGCGACGCCGATCCCTCGGTCCCGATCGCGGGCATGCCGATCCTCGATGTGGATCAGGCGCAGACCGTGGTGGTGATCAAGCGCAGCCTGAGCCCGGGCTTCGCCGGCATCGCGAATCCACTGTTCGCCGCCGACAACTCGCTGATGCTTTTCGGCGACGCGAAAGATGTTGCGACCGCGCTCACCCTCGCGGTGCAAGAGCTCTAGGCTGCGGAACTGAGGGTGGATGGGGACCCCCGACGCCGATGTGGTGATGCGCTTCCACCGCGAGGCGTTGCGCATCGACTGACGCATTTCACCGCACGATCTATGCGCGATCAGACGACACTGCAGTTTCGAGCACGGCCTTCTTGGCGCCATCGACGCACGGGCGGCATTAGTCAGGTCGACACGGCACTGGCCCGATGACTGGTCGCATGCTGGCGTTCGAACGATTGTCAGAGTGCTGGCGGCCGGCACGAACTGGTCTTAGTCCCGACGCAGCCGCCCGTCATCAGCCGGGCTACGGGTAACCAGCCGCGGTCTGGCAGATGATCTTCCCGCCGCTCACTACAAGGTATCGGTGCCGAGCTTCATCCATGGATCTGCTGAATACGTGTGGAAGGCAACCTCCCCGACTACGTCGACTCGGTCCATCACGAAATGCCGAAACGTGTCGGCGTCCATCGATGCGAGAACGTCCTCAAAGAAGCTCCTGACCTCGGAGGCACCGCGATGCGTCCCCGTCTGCGTCATGATCGCGGAGTCGTCAGCGTAGTCAGCTAACACTGCTTCGAGATCGTGCGCTGCTAGCGCCTCGATGTGGTGCTCATACACACCCGGCGAGTGTCGTCCTCGACCGTCACGCGTTGGTCCTTGCATAGTCTCTGGCTGTGGCCAGGACTTGATTGCGGCGCCGCGCCGGCGCTAGCCCTGGCGGTCACGAGCCGCCTACTTGTGGTGAGCCCCGCTCAGATCGCAAGGACCGTGCGAAGCCGTTCTATCTCCGCGCCGTTGAGTCCGTGCTTTATGAGGTACGAATGCACCGAGCCGTGGGCGTCTCGAATCCCTGCCAGCATTGAACGCAGTGCGATGGGATCAACCTCCATCATCGCGAGGATCATTTCTTCGTTCTCAGCGGTGATGTGTCCCAGCTCTCGACTTCGCGCGAGCGCTCGGGCGGTGTGGCCCTCACTCAATCCATAGTCAGCGGCGATATCGTCTTCACTGACGCCCAGGAGCTCGAGCACGATCGCTGCGAGTACACCGGTTCGATCTTTCCCCAGCGAGCAGTGAAACACCACTGGAGCATCGAGCGAGTCAGCGAGGGCGGCGAGGGCCGCGGCAATGCCGTTGCCGTACTCCCGCGCGAAGGTCTCGTAGGCGACCTCAACCGGGTTCCTTCCTGCCTCGAAGGCTGCACGAATGTGCTTGGCTGGGTCCGCGGGACCGACGGGTAGGTGAATACGAGTGACGGCTGGATGGTCGACAAGCGAACCGAAACCGGGATGTCGCGCGAAGTCAGACGTGGTCCGCAGATCGAGAACGGTTCGGATGCCTAGCAAATCGACAACGCGGTCAACGTCTGCTGACGAGATCTCGTGGAGCGCCGCCGAGCGAAATGCGAGTCGCCACTGAACTGTCGATCCACCGCGGGTTGGATACCCCCCGATGTCGCGGAAGTTCCCGACCGACTCAAGTTTAGGGTAGCGCTCCAAGGCGGCCCCTCCGCTCGAGACGGATGATAGCGATTGCGTAGATCGCCCGTCGGGCAGCGAGGACACGAACGGTTCTTTGTGTGCGGCCGAGCTTGTCTAGGCGGCCGAAGTTGTGAGCTGCGGCATGACCTCATCGGGCGAGACCGGGCGTCCGAACAGGAACCCCTGCGCGAAATCACATCCGAGTTGCTCGACCAACGCCCTCTGAGCCTCGGTCTCGATCCCCTCAGCGACCACGGGGACACCGTGAGCATGGGCTAACAAGACCGCAGCTTCGATCACCGCCACGTCCTGGGCCGGGGGCTCCGCTGGATCTTGGACCGCTGCGATGAAGGCACGGTCGATCTTGACGACGTCGAGCGGCAAGTCCTGGAAGCGTGCCAGCGATGAGTAGCCCACACCGAAATCGTCGAGCGCGATTCGAACACCGATCGCACGCAGTTCGGTGAGTTCGGCGAGCGCGTCGAGGTCAGGATCGAGCACCGCCTCCTCCGTGATCTCTAGCGTGATGGCGGACGGCGCGACGGCATACCGCGCCAGCAGTTCACTCGTGCGGCGCGCGATTCCGCGTATGTGAAGCTGTCGGGGCGACACGTTGACAGAGACCGAGGGGGACTGGCCGGACCGTTGCCATGCAGCGACCTGTCGGATCGCCTCCTCCAGCGCCCAGTCTCCGATCAGAGAGATCAGCCCGGTCTCCTCCGCGACGCCGATGAACTCATCGGGAGGTACAACTCCACCCTCTGGGTGGTCCCAGCGAATCAAGGCTTCGAGCGACTCCACCTCGCCCGTGTTGACTTCGACGATCGGCTGGTACTCGAGCCGGAACTCGTCGCGGGCAATCGCGATGCGCAGACCAGCCTCAATCGTCCGCCGGTCGGCGGCGCGCTGGTCCATCTCAGGCTTGAAGCGGGCGATGCGGTTCCCGCCGGCGCGCTTCGCCTCGAACATCGCGAGGTCGGCATGGGCGACGAGCGACTCTGGAGTCGCCCCATCCTCTGGACCGATCGCGACGCCGATGCTGACGGGGAGGTCGAGCTCGAATCCTGCGACGAATACCGGAGTATTCAGCTTGTCCCGGAGTGCCGCCAGCGCTTCGCTGACCGCGGCTTCACTGCTCGCCTGCATGGTCAGCACGAACTCGTCCCCGCCGAGGCGCGCCATCAAGTTTGGCTCAGGCCAGACCGAACGCAGCAGCTGCGCAACGGTGACCAGCAGCGCATCCCCGACGCCGTGCCCCAGCGCGTCATTGGTGACTTTGAAACGGTCCAGATCGAGATAGACGACGGCGAGTTGACCCCCGGCGGACGAAGTCGCTCGCGCCTGCATCTCTTCGATCAACGCTTCTCTGCTCAGCAACCCGGTGAGCGGATCGCTCCGGACGAGTTCCTCGAGCTGCCGGTTCTTGCTCGCCAGTACGCGAGCAGACTGCTGTTCCATCGAGATCACCCGGTGCCGCGCTCGGTCGGAGTAGAGCATCGCTGCGCCCGACCCAGTAACCCCGACCGCAAGCACGGCGACGAGTGCGATCGATAGCTGCTTCAGGCGACCGAAGGCGGCGGTGTCGTCTTCGATCAGCGAGTCCTGAAGGCGTCCAACGGCCTCGAGAAACGGCACCGCGGCCGCGTCGAGCGCGGACGGGTCTCGTTCGCTAGCTCCGACCAGCTCCGCCGCGGTGGCAATGTTGAACACCGCCTCTTCGATGCGGGCTGCTTCCTCCGGCGGTGCAACGGAGAGCAGGTCAGCGGTTCGGAGCGGCGCGGTCTGTCGCGCCGTATCGGTGATCTGGAGGAGCAGTGTCGTGTCCCCGCGATCACGTGCCTTCAAGGCGGCCACGCGGAGCTGCTCGACGTAGAGTTCGGCCTCCTCGAAGCTGCCGGGCAGGGCGGCGCTGCGGGTGCCGTTGATGAGCGTGAGCGCCGTGGCAGCAAGAAGAACACCGATCGTGAACGGAGCGAGCCAAGCCCACCGCGCAACCGCGTGGCCGAATCCAGACGATGTCAGTCTCAAACCGTACGAGCGCATTAAGTAAGAGTCGGTTCGAGCTCGCGTGCGGACACCGATTCGTCAGAATCGTCAGGAATCGCTTGAGGCCTTTCGGTGGCCACGAACGCTCCCGTGAGCCCACGAATACCTGTTCGTGTGACTGGCCTCGGGCTGTTCTGCCAGTCCTAGGCTGAGGCTGCGAAGGTCGCCAGCTGTTGAGCGTGATCCTGCCAATGGCCGGCAGCCACAGCCACAAGCCCCTCAACGGTGGCGGATGCCTTGAATCCGTAGTGCTCAGCCATCTGCTCTTGCATCGGTCCCACCCGAGCCGCGCTCGCGAGTGCCTCCGCGTTGAGCGAATCGATCAACTGGGTCATCTCCGCGGCCCGTGTGTCGAGGTACTCTAGCGCGGCTTCGGCCGATTCGAGCCCCGGGAAGCTGTCTGCACGGCCGAGGTTGCCAATCCACTCGGGCTCCTCCACGAGCTCGCCAATACCCTCACGCATACGACCGGCGTAGAGCTCGTCCACTGATAGAACGTGCTCAGCAACCTGCCGTGGTGACCAGGCCTCTCCGTCGCGAACCGTTGCCCACGCCTTGCCCGAATCCTGCTCGGGCTCAAGCCCTGCTTCCTCCCAGCGCTCACTGACCGCCTCGATAGCAGCCCGGAATTCGGTCCTCGCCGCCTCAATCTGTGACTTGACATCGTCGACTAACACGTCATTCGCCTCCTTGTCGATCTGGCCAAACGGCAACCGCAACGACCCGAACCAACGCGGCTATACGTTGGGTATCGACTCCACGTCGTGCCACTCGCCGTGAGACCGCCTAGGCCTCCCGCATTGGCGCCCGCGGCGAGCTGGCCGGATGCCAGACGAAGTGCTGCCAGCCCTGGTAGTGGAATTCGATCTTCATCAGGTCCGCGAATGAGTCAGCTTCAACGACGATCACGCCGGGGGCGTCGGGGCTCGCAGTCGCCCACGACCCGATCAGCTTCAACGACTCGCCGTCGAATATCGACGGAAACGTCTGGGTCTTCGCCATGAACTCCGGCGGGATGAAGTCGTCATGGGTTCTTCGGTACTCATCTAGACCCTCCGGATCGGCCGCGCGCCAGAAACCTACGAACGTCATTCCCACGGATCCGCTCCCATCTGAACACTCAGTGAACTGACGCACGCTATCACATACGAAATTGCGGTTCGATCGACGCCGGCATCGGGCTGCCGCTCGATGAATGGCTGCGGCTCCCCCTCTGAAGGGGCGCGGCAATCGCCGACCGGATGATGCGAGGCACGAAGCGGCGGTGGTGCTTGTTGGCGCATATCTGTCCGGCTGGTCTCGGTTTAGCCACGGCCTCCCGTCTCCCTGCTCAGCGCCCCCTTGTAGTCGGGCGTTCCCTCAACCGGTGTTCCACCGAGTCTCGAATGATGACTGTCAACGAGCATCGGAGGGCGCCATGCGGAAGTTCGTCTATGGAGCGGCGGGAATCCTCGTCGTCGCCGCGCTGAGCAATGGCTTCGCAGCCTCGACCGGCGCCAATGTCACGCCCGAGACGTCTGCGTATGAACTCGACTCGATCACGACCGCTCAGGACGCGGCACCGCCGCAGTGCGCCGGGATGGGCTTGACGAGCGTCGTGTCAGGGTCCGGTTCCCTTAGTGGCACTTCAGGCAACGACCTCATCACCGGCAGCGGCGCCAACGACACGATCGACGGTAAGAGCGGCGACGATTGCATCGTCGGTGGTGATGGCAACGACTCTTTGAATGGCGGTGCCGGGAACGACGTGATTCTCGGAGGCGCCGGGGACGACGCCATCGACGGCGGAGCCCACACGGACGTGTGTGACGGTGGCGGACAAGCCGGCGACACCTTCAGCAAATGCGAGACCGTCGTGCCGTGAGGGTGTTGGTGTAACACCGGCAAGTCGGGTCCGCGGCCGCCGGAGCAGGCAGAGCCGCTAGACCCTTCGCCGAGGGACGTACGGCAGTCAACACCAGAGAGGTCCGAGCTTCCTGTGACCACTAGTGGCGCGGAGGAGTACGGGGTCACTGCGGACCTCCGTGGTTACGACTGACCGGTCATCGCTGCCCACCGCTGGCCGACTGCTTTCGCTGCTGGTACCCGGGGGGGAGGCCGCGATGCTACCGACCGTCAGCGACTATCGGTGACTCGTCCGATCATCGTCGCAGAGCGCGGCCTGCGATGAGAAGACCGTCGCCGTGGTCGCTGGTCTGCCGGCTCGTGCTCCTTGAACAGGCAGTGCCGATCGCCCGACGGCGATGGACATGGCCGAGCCGCAGGAACACCCGCAGGTCTTCGGTGTCTTCATTTGAGGTCGTCTCGACGGCGTCCCGCCGCCTGGGCTCCCATCGCTCGGCCCAGCACGGATGCACAGGCCGGACAGTAATGGCGGCCTGACTCCATGTATAGGAAAGGACCGCGGCGGTCGTCGCAGCCTGCACACCACTCGACGGGTGTTCGACGTTCTTCGTTCGTCGGGCTGGCCATGCTCAATCCTCGACCCGATGCATCAGTTCATTCACACGCGTGATGATCGGCGTCGAAGCAGCGGTATGGTTGACCACCTCATCCATAAGAACTAATGTTCTATTACCGTGTGGTGGGGACTGCGTGGCGAAGCTCCCCGAACGCTCCGACAGGCCAACGTGCGGCTCAGCAGTCGTGAGATGCTCGACCACCTCCACACGCTAGCGCACTACGTCCGTCGTTCACGGCCGGACTTCGAACACGACCGCGAAGGCGAACTCACGGTCTTCCGCATAGCGGTCACGACGGAACACTACTGGCGATTGCTCTCGCACCTCCAGGACTTCCGTGACCGCACGCGTCGCGGGAGCTACCTCGGGACCATCAGCGCCGACCGACCGTTCACGCTCGCGCGTCCGACTGTGAACGAGCTTCACCAGCTCCTCGATGAGCACATCGTGCTGGGCCACATGCTGAACGAGCACGAGCCGATGGCCATCTGGACACGCCCCACGAATACGGTGCGCGGCCAACCCGTAGCGGTCCGGCGCTACGCGTACGTACCGGGAGAGTTCCGCCGGCGGGCTGAGGCTATGGGAATCAAGGAGTTACCGCCGCCGGTCACTCGGAAACGCGACATGAGGCGCCCCGGCTTGCGTGGATAGACTTGGTCTGTGTCGAAGCACTTCGTCAACGACCTGATCCGAGCCGAGGTCCTCGAGGACTTGCTCGCTACCGCGACGACGACGGCTTGGACCACACGGCAGAACTCAACGGTCGCGAAGTGAATGACCCCACCGTGCTCAGCGACGCGGACCTCCGAAAACTACTGAAGCTCGCCACCTGGAAAGGGCTTCCATGGCAGGAGCTAGACGAGTGGATGGAACAACAAATCTCCTGCCCGCGGTGTCCTAGCTGACCTCGGCCGTGCCGGTGCAGACCTCCAAAGCGCCCGCACGCGCTCGCCGTGGTGCCCTACTCAGGAGGACTCCCGAGCAAGTGTGAGGGGAGAGGGCTACCTGCGCCGGACGACTTGGGGGACTGGCCACGAAGTAGGCAGTTATCGCCGTTGCGGTTTCTTTACGCTTCCGCAACGGACGCTGGACGCTCACTCCAGCACGACAGACGACGCCGGCACACGTTCTGCATCGGTGAGCTGCTTGGGTCGATGATTACGTATGAGGTGGTGGTGCAACGGCTCCGCGGCCGAGCGCGCACCGGACCCCGTCGGACAGCGTCGTCCGGTGCGGTGGTGTGATGGCTGCCGTTCTCAGAAACCGCCGTTCATCTACTTCCAGAACGGTGGCGACTACTGCCGGCGATGCGCCGGACGCGTCTACGGAACGATGGGGATTCGCTCAGCAGGTCGCCGAGCAGACGACATTCAGTTCCCACCGCCCCGTGAACCCGCTGCTTGACTAGTTCCGCTCGACTCGAGGTCGAGGTAGGCCGGCCCATCAGCTAACAGCATCGACCGACTTCGACTGCACCAGCCCACAGGGAACTGGAGGGTCGGCCTGCCGGACTCAGCCGTTGTCGAGCCATGCACCCGAGGCGAATGAGGCGGCGAGGCCCAGGAGGAAGAGTGCGAGGAATCCCCATCCGTACAACTTGTCGACGAGCGTCGCCATTCCCCTTCGCTCGCGCTCGGTGTACTCGGGTGTCGTGAGTCGATGCCCCCGATACTCGCCTCGTCCCAACAGCCGGTGGGTAACCCGACCGCCGAACAGCATGACAAGCAAGGCGAAGGCGAGGGGAAGGACAACTACCATCGCTCGCGGTCCGCAGCTCTCAAGCGAATCAGACGACCGTTCATTCCGGGAGCCTAGCAAGCTAGCGAGTTCCGGCGGGCGTTGAGAGGCGAGGAGCCCAGCAAATCGCTCGCGTTTGATGAGGTCATCACCCGCGAAGTGCTCGACAAGGTGCTCGACAACGCGCGTGAGCAGCTCAGAGGGTCGTCCGTAGCGGACCCCCGCACGCACTATTGAGGGAATCAACATGACGAACGAGACCGGCGAGCCCGGCCCCCGCCCAAACGGAACCGAGTCTCCGCCGCCGGGTACAGCCGGCGGCGGTCAGGTGGGCGACGGCCGGATCGTCCTCGATGAGTACATCTACGCCGGACCGATCCAGGGTGGGTACGCCGTCGGGATGAAGCTCCCGGCGGGTCTGAACGTGGCGTCACTCAGCGTGCCGCCCACTGGCGACTCGCTGAGCGTGGGTGGGCTGGCGAACACGAGCGGCGACGTTGGCAGCGGTATCACAGACACCGCTGACGCGGCTGGCATCACAGACGCCGCTGACGCCGGTGGCGACCCAGCCGCCGGTGACGCGGTGGGCTCGAACGAAGACGCGGCCGGTAAGCCGGGGCCCATCTCAATCGCCCCCATCAACGGGGGCTATGCGATTGGGCCGAAGCTGAACGTAGGGGTAAATGCGACCTCGCCGGACTGGCTCCCCGACTCGGCGTTCACGACCGACGCGACCGGCGACGCAGGGACGAAACCTCCAGGATCCGGCATCGAGGGGACGCCCCGACCGTCGGGCGCTATACATCTCGAGGCGCTCCTCGGTATCGGGGACGCTGTGATCCAGGGCACGGTCACGACGGGAGTCGACGCCGCGGCGCAGGGGCGGGTCCTCCAGCCGCAGGGCCTCCGGTCCGATCTCTTCGATCTCCGCGGGGCGTGGATCGCCGACCTCGATCCTTCGGAGATTCTCATCTTTTTTCCTGCCGAGGTGAACGGCGATCGCGTCGTCGTTCAGCTCCCCGGTCACCTGCTCGATGGTGAGATCGCGCTCACCGTTGGAGCCTGGGAAGAGAATGCCGCTGGCGAGCGGATCTGGGAGGGAACAGGCAGCCCGCACAACCAGCTCGAGGATGGACCCGAGATCGATCTGTTCCAGGAATCCATGGAGAGCCGGGCGCAGTGGGTACACGAATTCGGCTACTACGGCACGTCCCGGAGCGAGGGTGGAGACCGCAGCGCGTTCTGGCCCGAGCCAACGGCGATCGCACCTGTGAACGAGCCATCGGGAACCGCCTCAGGCCGTCCGGCTCCGGAACTCGGCGAGGCGATGATGGCCGACGTCTCCGACAACGTCGTCGCGCTCGGAGCGAATGACGGACCGGCCGAGGCGAGCGACGACCAGGCCGGATCGACCGACGTGGACGCAGAGCAGCCGCTGGACCGATCGGCGACTGCCGCGGGACCAGTTGAGTTCCAGACCTGGGATCCCAGCGACACCAGCACCCCAGAGCACTACGCAGCTACGACGACCGCCAACTCATTCTTCAGCGGGCGGTACCTCGCAATCGGCATTATCGCCTCGGTGGTCGTCGGCGCCCTGCTGGCGATCCTGCTGCTGAGCGGCGACGGGTCCGAGGGCGATCAGTTCCCGGCGGCGACAGGCGACGGAGCAGCGGCGAGTGGATCGCCGGCGGTCGCCGCGGGGAACGCCGCCGCCGGGAGTGCGGACCAACCAGCCG